>WLWD01000024.1_pt1 | contig 117105 bp, 116 predicted proteins | sample 6712731 | NCBI WGS metagenome assembly WLWD01 (sample SAMN12718690, study PRJNA576275) | sponge metagenome | isolation source: marine sponge | host: Mycale hentscheli | place: New Zealand: South Island, Marlborough, Capsize Point | collected 2014-11-01
ATGCGAGCAGTCCTGCACCAACGAGCATCGACTTCACCGTGAGCTGGTGAACAATTTTACCGACGATGTTCACCGACCAGCTCTGCCCTACAAGTTTAAATTTAAGGTTTCTGGCTGCCCGAATGATTGCATGAATTCCATTGAGCGGGCGGATTTTGCCGTGATTGGAACATGGCGGGACGATATTAAAGTGGATCAGAACGAAGTTGCTAACTATGTCGCCGAAAAAGGAAGACAGCATGTGATCGACAACGTGATAACCCGATGCCCTACGAATTGTATGTCGCTTACCGATGATGACAAATTGGAGATCGATAATCGTAACTGCGTTAAGTGCATGCACTGCCTGAATGTCATGACCAAATCCCTTTCTCCTGGTGAAGATAAAGGCGTTTCCGTTTTAATCGGTGGGAAAAGAACGTTGAAAATCGGTGATTTGATGGGCACCGTTGTGGTGCCGTTCATGAAACTCGACAATGATGAAGATTACGAGCGCATCGTTGAAATGGCCGAGGAGATCATTGATTTCTGGGCAGAAAATGGACTTGAACATGAACGCTGCGGGGAAATGATCGAACGTATTGGTCTGGTTAACTTCCTGGAAGGTGTGGGCATTGAGGTTGACCCCAACATGATCGACCATCCTCGGGAGAGTTCCTATGTACGTATGGATGGGTGGGACGAAGAAGCTGAAAAGTGGTTTGAACGCCAGCGTGAAACCAGGCAGGCGGCCGCAAGCTAGTCCAGAATTTATGCATGAACGGTTAGGCGAAATAGCTAACCATTCACACTATTTGAAGAAATAGAAACAAATAGAGACAGAGAAAAGAACAATGGCATTATCACTTGAGAATATGCGTCGACCCATCGAGTCGGGTTGTCCTGACGGGATGCAGTATATGCATCCTGTTATGGTCAGAAACTTTGGCCAATGGAAATATCATGAGCATCCACGACCTGGCGTGTTGGTTCACTATGCCCACAGTGGTGATGCTATTTGGACCGTCAAGGCGGGGACCCAGCGGATCCTTGATGTGTATACACTAAGAAAGTTATGTGATATCGGTGATCAGTATGCCGATGGACACATCCACTTTACTATCCGTAGCAATATTGAATTTATGGTGTCGGATGAAGCTAAAGTTGAACCGTTAATTGAAGCGCTGGAAAAAGAAGGGTTCGTGGTCGGCGGAACGGGAAACTCGGTAGCCTTTATTTCCCACACCCAGGGGTGGCTGCACTGCGATATTCCCGGCACCGATGCATCGGGGGTAGTAAAAGCGATGATGGATGAGCTCATTGATGAGTTCAAAAACTGTCGTATGCCTAACCGTGTTCATATCACCACTTCCTGTTGCCAGATTAATTGTGGCGGACAGGGTGATATCGCCATTAACGTACAGCACACCAAACCACCAAAAATCAATCATGATCTGGTGGCCAATGTTTGCGAAAGACCTTCTGTAGTTGCGCGATGTCCTGTGGCTGCTATTCGTCCCGCCATGGTAAATGGTAAACCTAGCCTGGAAGTCGACGAGAAAAAATGTATTTGTTGTGGTGCCTGTTATCCACCATGCCCGCCAATGCAAATTAATGACCCCGAACACTCGAAACTCGCAATTTGGGTGGGTGGTAATCACTCAAATGCACGGAGTAAACCCAGCTTTCAGAAACTGGTTGCTGGCGGGGTGCCGAATAATCCGCCTCGTTGGCCAGAAGCTACCGCTATTGTTAAAAAGATTCTCAAGGCTTATCAGCAGGACGCAAAAGATTGGGAACGTGTCAACGATTGGATAGAGCGTATTGGTTGGCCTCGCTTCTTTGAATTGACCGGATTGCCGTTTACGAAATATCACATCGATAACTGGCGTGGTTCTCGCAAGAGTTTAAACTCATCGACCTATATTCGCTTATAGAGTTTATAGATTCAGGTTTGATGTCTGTTGCGTCGACAAAATAGGTTGTAATTGGAAAGACCAATGAAATTTGCAGTACTCGTCAATGAAGGTCCTTATACCCATCAAGCCAGTGATAGCGCATATCGCTTTGCTCAGGCAGCGTTGGATGAGGGACACGAAGTAACCCGTGTGTTTTTCTATCATGATGGTGTCAATAATGGCACTCGACTGACTACTCCGCCTCAGGATGATCGGCACATTGCAAATCGCTGGTCGGAATTGGGCAAGGAGCATGGCGTGGATCTCGTTGTTTGTGTGGCTGCTGCCCAGCGGCGGGGAATTGTGGATGAGGATGAGCAACGTAGAAACGGTAAGGATGGAAATAATATTGCCGACGGCTTCAGAATTTCCGGTTTGGGGCAGCTTATTGAGGCTGGTATTCAGTCAGATCGGCTGATTTCCTTCGGCGATTAGGTAGAGAGGGTTAATGGTGACAGAAGATACGAATCACGAAGGTGGGCAGGTAAAGAAATTCCTGTATTTGAATCGTCGTGCTCCCCATGGTACGAATTACGCCCAGGAAGGTCTGGAAGTGGCCTTGATTGGAGCTGCGTTTGATCAGGATGTCGCCATGGCTTATACGGATGATGGTGTTTTTCAATTAAAAAAAGACCAGGATACCAGCGATATTGGTACCAAAAATTTCAGTGCAACCTATGGTGCATTGGGTGATTATGATGTGACCAGGGTTTATGTAGAGCTGGAGTCTCTTGCTAGACGTGGTCTGACAAAAGAGGATTTGATGCCTCTTGTCTATGAAGACGAAGATGATGATTGGGAAGAGAAGCCGCTAATTCGTTTTGTTAGTGAAGCTGAACTTAGAGATATTATCGAAGAACACGACGTGATTTTAAATTTCTAGTTTACGATCTGAGACGCAATGATGCTGCTGGAATACTTTCAATTTAATCCAGGTATTGAAAAATACTCGCGAAAAAATGTTACATACAGTTAATAAATCGCCGTTTGAAAAGAACAGCTTGCATTCATGTTTAAGATTATCTAAACCTGGCGCGAATATTTTGTTACTCGAAGACGGCGTTTACGGTGCATTAAAGGGCAGCGATATTTCAGAAGATATTGAAGCCAGTTTGGCAGATCGGGGAGTCTATGTTCTGGGGCCGGATTTAAAAGCACGAGGAATTCATGACGATCGTTTGATTGATGGTGTACAGGTCGTGGATTATGCAGGGTTTGTAAAATTGGCGGTGGATGCTCCCAGGGTTCAATCCTGGCTCTAATTCAAATTTAGCTCGATCAGGTTCAGTTTGATCAGGTTAGGTCTATCGTGAGCAGCTTGTCCTGTTTTGACCTGGAGGTTTCCGGGGCAGAGCGATTACGGTAGTGCAGTATGTGGTTATTTGCAGGTGCTTTTGTTTAAAGACTTTTTTAAAGATTTGCGCCTGAAAGATTTGTGTTTGTAGTTTTGCATTCCTGGATTCGAATTTATGGATTTATGTCTGTAGGTGTTTGTGTTGTAAGTGTGGTCAGTAAATAATTTAGAAAACATATAGATAACTGGAGAGAAAATTATGTCATTAGAAGTTAATGGTAAAGCCTATGAAACCGACGAAGAAGGCTATCTGGCCAATTTGAGCGAATGGAATCTGGACCTGGCCGAAGCCATGGCCAAAGAAGATGGATGCGATCTGACGGAAAACCACTGGGAGGTGGTGAACTTTTTGCGAGAGTATTATGACGAATATCAAATTGCTCCGGCAGTGAGGGTATTGACAAAGGCGATTGGTAAACGTTTGGGAAAAGACAAGGGAAATAGCAAATACCTCTATGAACTATTTCCTTACGGACCTGCGAAACAGGCTTGTAAATATGCTGGATTACCAAAGCCAACCGGTTGTGTATGACGATTGGTGTATGACGATTTTCTGAATCACTTTCGACGAGTCCTCCCAACTAATTATTGGCAGAACTCGCAGCGGGTGGTTAGCTGACCATAATGTCTTTTTTTTCCTATTTATATGCCGTGCTTTTCTACTGTGCCACTGTCACTATGGTGGTGGGAGTAGGACGTAAGATTCGGATCTATGCGAAAACACCTGCTCCGCTCAAGATACCAACCACACCCGCACCCACCACCAGGTCTGGTGTGGTCGGAAGAATGATTCGCGAAGTGGTGTTTTTCGAAAGCCTGTTTAAATCAAGTAAGTGGACATGGCTTTTTGGTTGGGCGTTCCATTTCGGTTTGCTCCTAGCGTTGATTAGACATCTTAGGTATTTCACAGAACCCGTGTGGTCCTGGGTGGCGTTTCTACAAAGTGCAGGCGTTTATGCTGGATATGCCATGGTGTTTGGCTTGCTAGGATTGTGGGGTAGGCGATTGCTGGTCGATCGTGTTCGCTATATTTCGGCGCCATCCGATCATTTGATGTTGGCGTTGATTCTGGGAATTGCCGGGTCGGGGCTGTTGATGAAATATATTTGGCATACCGATGTGGTGGCTCTGAAAACTTTCGCCCTTGGACTACTGTGGTTTGATTGGGCTCCGTTACCGGATGATCCGATATTATTGATTCATTTGGGGTTGGTTATTTGTTTGATGTTTGTTTTTCCGATTAGTAAATTGCTACACGTACCGGGCTTATTTTTTAGTCCTACGCGCAATCAGGCTGATGATCCTCGTGAAAGACGACACTACCCAGGCGCGGCCTGATGAGTACGAGGCCGAATAGTCTGTTGCGATGAAAAAAGTCGAATTTGATATTCCAGTGATCACTAATCATCCGGTGACTCCTGGCATTGAACCTGGAGCCATGGCTCATGTGAAGCCATTTGTCGCTAAACAGGCCCATCAGGAACCATTGGGTTTCCCCGGTGAGCTGGTTGAGGATTGGCATGACCGGGCTATTGCGAAAATGGGTGAATTACTCGGTAAGTATCGGTCCCTTGTGGTGTTTATGGATTCCTGTGTGAAATGCGGAGCATGTACGGATAAATGTCACTATTTCCTGGGCACATCCGACCCAAAAAATATGCCGGTGGCTCGCCAGGATTTAATGCGGAAAGTCTATCGCCGATATTTCACTTTTGCGGGCAAGTATTTTCCGAAACTCGTTGGTGCTGTGGATTTGACCAGGGAAGTCTTGGAGGAATGGTACAGCTATTATCACCAGTGCTCCGAATGTCGTCGATGTTCTGTTTATTGCCCCTACGGCATTGATACCGCCGAAGTCACCATGGCGGGGCGGGAAATATTGGCCAGTGTGGGTATCGGTCAAAAGTATTCCAATGAAATCATTGGAAAAGTCCATAAGATCGGTAACAACCTGGGACTACCCGAAAAAGCACTGGTTGATACCCTGATAGATCTTGAAGAGGAGGTTAAGGACGATACCGATGTGGACGTGCGGTTCCCGCTGGACGTAAAGGGGGCGGATGTTCTACTTATCACCCCTTCAGCAGATTTTTTTGCGGAACCTCATGTTGACGGATTGATTGGTTATGCGAAAGTTTTTCATCAGGCAGGCATCAGCTGGACATTGAGTTCCCATGCGTCAGAGGCAGCAAACTTTGGTTTGTTTATTGGCAGTCAGGACAATATGCAGAAAGTCGCAATGCGAATTCGTGAAGCAGCATTGGAGCTAGGAGTGAAACGTATCATTGTTGGAGAATGTGGTCATGCCTGGCGGGTTGCCTATAGTTATTGGAATACCCTTATTGGTCCATTCGATTTTCTGGATCCGAAATATCCCGCTCCCCAGCATATTTGCGAATCTACTTATAACCTGATTCAGCAGGGCGCGCTCAAATTTAATAAGGAAGAAAATGATGACAAAATCGTCACTTTTCATGATTCCTGCAATGTTTCCAGGGCATCTCGGATGGGAAATATGCCGGGAGGGCAATTCGTTATTCCGAGGGAAATCATTAAAGCTGCCTGTAATCATTTTGTCGATATGAGAGAGGATTCGATTAAAGAAGGGACTTTCTGTTGTGGCGGCGGTGGCGGTTTACTAACGGATGATTTAGTGGAGCTTAGAGTAAAAGGGGCTTCTCCCAGGGTTCAGGCTTTACACGAGGTCATTGAACAACATGGTGTGACTCATATGGCTGCAATTTGCGCAATCTGCAAAAGCCAATTTACTAAAGTACTTCCCTACTATGACATGAATATGGACATGATTATTAGCGTCCACCAGTTGGTGGGAGATGCGCTGGAGCTTGGCGTTGAACAATAAGTTAAACGACAGGATTGACCGAATTGTTTCATGTCAGCACAACATGGCAATGGATATCGTTTCCAGCCCCATGATATTGATTGATTTTGTTTTTCTTCTTCCGTCGAAAACCAAAAGTCACCTATAGCCTTATCGGAGTTAACCAATGGCCACAGATATTGACCAAGATTATGAAAAGCTGACATTTCGCGTCTATGAGGATGGCGAAACTAAATGGGAAGACTGGCAAGAAGCAATTTTTAGCGCAGACCATTCACATAAATGTCCTACTTATGTACATCGTACACCTCCCTGTCAGGGCAGCTGCCCGTCCGGCGAGGATGTGCGTGGATGGTTACAGATTGTTAAGGGGATCGAAAAACCACCAGCGGGAATGGACTGGGAGGAATACGCCTTTCAACGGTCTACCAATGCCAATCCGTTTCCCTCCATGATGGGGCGGGTATGCCCCGCGCCCTGCGAGGATGGATGTAATCGGAATGATGTTGAGGATTATGTGGGTATTAATTCCATTGAGCAGTTTATCGGAGATAACGCTTTCGAGAAAAAATATAATTTTTCACCATCTGTAGCGGAAATAGGAAAGAAAAAGGTTGCCATTATAGGGGGCGGCCCAGCAGGATTGGCCGCAGCGTATCAACTGAGACGAAAAGGACATGGATCTGTCATATTTGATGGCCATGCTGAATTGGGTGGGATGATGCGTTATGGTATTCCTGGTTATCGTACACCCAGAATGCATCTCGATCATGAAATAACTCGTATTCTCGATATGGGTGGTATCGAAGTACGCACAGGTATCAAGGTTGGCAGGGATGTGTCGGTTTCTGACCTTGATAATGAGTTTGATGCAGTTCTTTGGACAATTGGCTGTCAAACTGGTCGAGGGCTACCCGTTCCCGGAGCGGATGCGCCTAATTGTGTCAGTGGTGTGAAGTTTCTGGAGGCATTTAACCAGGGAACATTGAAAGTGACTGCTGATCGTGTTGTGTGCGTTGGCGGTGGTGATACTTCCATCGATGTGGTTTCGGTGGCAAGGCGGTTAGGTAAGATCAAGAACATGAACAAATCCCATCGGCCTGAAGCAGTGATTGGCGGCTATGTTGCGCATGATTCTGCTTATGCAGCGTTACGGGAAGGTGCAGAGGTTACGTTGACATCACTATTTCCAAAAAGTCAGATGACTGCTACGGAAGAAGAAGTTGAAGATGCGTTACATGAAGGCGTGGATATCAAATACGGGACCATGCCAATTGAAGTGTTAAAAGATGAGAATGGGCGGGCGACTGCACTTCGCATGGCAGAATGTCGTTTTGAAGAAGATGGTCGGCCAGTTCCCGTGGAAGGCACTGAGTTTGATATTGAGTGTGATTTAATTGTGTCGGCTATCGGACAGGGAGGAAACCTTGAGGGGTTGGAAGAGTTTGATAATGGACGCGGATTGATGGATGCAGATAAGTTCTATCAGTACCCCGGACGGGAAGGACATTTTGTCGCAGGAGACATCATTCGACCGCATTTATTGACTACTGCGATTGGCCAGGCTTCCATTGCTGCAGATAGCATTGATCATTTTTTCAGAAACTCTGAACCCGTGAAACGCCCCAAAGTGGATGTGCATCATTTCGATCTGCTGAACAAATTACGGGAAAGTGCGCTGGAGCCGGAAGGTTATGATCATCAGCAGGAATGGGGAACCTGTGACGCGAACTTTGCGATCCACAACTATGAAGATCGAAGCGCTCATGAAGTGATCCCATCTGACAAACTATTTCTTGGCCACTTTTCATTCACTCCCCGGAATAAACGGGGAAACAAAGGACCAGGAAAAGATGAGGTGTTGAGCCACTTCGAAGAGCGTCATATTGGTTTGACCGCAGAGGCAGCTCGTAAGGAAGCGGATCGTTGCATGAGCTGTGGCATGTGTTTTGAATGTGATAACTGTGTTATCTATTGTCCTCAGGATGCAGTTTTTAGGGTTAAAAAAGACCAGTCCACCCTGGGTCGATATGTGGATACAGATTATTCGAAATGCATTGGGTGTCATATCTGTGCAGACGTTTGCCCCACGGGATATATCGAGATGGGCATGGGGGAATAACTTGTCGATTCGCATTCCATTCGTGTCGTTTGGTTCGAAGTCTGCATCAAACACGACTATCTGGATTAGGAAACCCATACTTTGTATGATGCTGGGTGCCATGGCATTGTTCGGGGCCAGTTACTCCATTGGGGCCATTGGGGCCATTGGGGATAGCAGTAGCGAAACATCTGGTGCGGCCACAGATACGGTAATGCAATGTGTTGAACCAACGGATATTATGCGTCGGGAACACATGGATCTTTTGCTGCATCAACGGGATAAAACGGTTAGACAGGGCATTCGTACCGAAAAGCACAGCCTAAAGGAATGCGTTGATTGTCATGTAAAGCGGGATGAACAAGGTGCTTTTATTCCAATCAATGCGCCGGAGCAGTTTTGTCGGGCATGCCATGAATATGCAAGCGCTAAAGTAGATTGTTTTGACTGCCATGCCACAACCCCAGATACCGAAGTCAGCAATGTTCGGGGGGAGATGAAAAAACAGAGTAATTCGTTGCCTGTATTGATTGGAGCTGTTAAAGAAAAAAAGCTGAAAGTCAACGACCCGAAATTGTAGTACGGTCGTTCAGCTACGCGTTTTCGAAGACAAATGTATCAAGTTCGGGACAAATGTGAAGCGAGGAGTGATACCTGAAACCATGTCCGACTATCAATCTGATTTACCAGATAACCAGACTCCAAATACGACCAGACGCCGTTTGATCTTCGGTGCAGCCGGGGCTGCGGCATCTTTGGGAGGATTTAGCCTCGTTCAGCTCGCATTGGCGAAGTCGGATGAAGATGCCGTTTCAAGTTTAACCCGCTGGGGTTTGCTTATCGATACGGAAAAATGCGCCACTGATTGTGATGCCTGCGTCAGTAGTTGTAATACCGAACATAATCTGGAAGATATGGGTCGCCCTGAAACCGATGCTCAGTGGATCAGAAAACTGGATTTGTCGGATCAGCAAACCGGACATGTCAGTTCACTGCCCATGATGTGTCAGCACTGTGAAGATCCTCCCTGCGTTGATGTTTGTCCTACCGGAGCATCATTCAAACGGGATGACGGCATTGTGATGGTGGATAAACATACCTGTATCGGTTGCCGCTATTGTGTGATGGCCTGTCCTTATAAGGCCCGATCATTTATTCATGAGAAGTTGAGCAATCAGAAATCCTATTCACCCCGGGGCAAAGGCACCGTGGAGAGTTGTAATCTTTGCGTGCATCGGATTGACCAGGGGAGACAACCTGCCTGTGTGGAAGCGTGCAATACGGACGGTAACGGTGCCATGGTTTTCGGTGATCTAAATGACTCGGGGAGTGAAATCGCGGTGTCCTCGTCCATTTCTTCTTCCCGTCAGATAAGAGAGGATCTGGGATTGAATACCGGCGTACGGTATCAGAATCTATAGACCTGACTATGATGGATCATTTCAAACTCCTCAAAAGTGATAACCCCGGCTATTGGGCGTTATTGATTTTGCTATCATTGTTTGGCGCTCTGGGCTACGGAGCCGCTCACTTTATGGATGCCCAAGGGCATTGGGTATCCGGAATGAACAATCAGGTCGTGTGGGGTTTGCCCCATGTTTTTGCCATATTTCTAATTCTGTCTGCCTCTGGTGCTCTCAACGTGGCTTCCATGAGTTCGGTGTTTTCGCAAAAGGAATATAAACCCTGGGCGCGGTCGTCTGCTTTACTTTCGATTTGTCTATTGGTGGGTGGTCTACTTATTTTGGTGTTGGATCTTGGCCGACCGGAAAGACTGATTGTGGCGATGACCCATTACAATTTTAAATCCATTTTTGCCTGGAATATTTTTCTCTACATGGGGTTCCTGGTAATGGTAACCGTTTATCTGTGGACGCTGTTCGAGCGTGGTATGGATAAATATACGCGAAAGTCAGGATTCCTTGCATTCATCTGGCGTTTTGTGTTGACCAGTGGTACCGGTTCCATTTTTGGTTTTCTGGTTGCCAGACAGTTTTTTGACTCGGCGATGATGGTGCCAATATTTATTGTGCTTTCCCTGATATTAGGAACTGCTCTATTTGTATTGGTTGTTACCGTGGTTACTCAATGGTCGGGTATTGGGTTGAACGAGTCCGTTGTGGAAAAAATATCCGGACTGTTAATAGGGTTTGTGGCATTGGAGCTTTTTCTGGTCACCATCTTCCATCTTACCAATCTCTATTCGACTGGACACCATGATCTGGAGCGTTTCATCCTACTCGACGGCCAACATTACACAGTGCTTTTTTGGCTAGGTCAGGTATTGATGGGAGGAGTTATTCCGTTATTGTTTGCTGCTTTTCTGAAAAATGGAGTGAAGAGACTGGTCATGATTTCGTCCGCTGCTGTTATCGGCGGTTTCTCACAGCTCTACGTCACCATTATTAGTGGGCAGGCTTTTCCCATGGCATTATTTCCCGGGAAAAACGTGTCGAGCAAATTCTTTGATGGCGTAATCGCAAACTATGTTCCCCGTTTCCCGGAGCTTCTCCTGGGATTGGGCGGGGTCGCTGTTTCTTTCTTGTTGCTTATGCTCGTCATGCGGGTTTTACCCTTTTTACCCGATAACAGGGTATTTAAAACGGATTGAGCTACATTGCGAAAACCATGCTGGTTTATTGCCACTGTGAGGATGTTTTTTCGGCCTGTTATATCGGTAACGTTAATGTATCGGTTTTAGCGAACCATCAATAATAATGGATAATTAATGTCCAGATTATTTATCTCAGCCACACGAAAGTCCTCCGGCAAAACCACTGTCGCGTTAGGCATCTGTGCGGCGTTGTCAGTTCGGGGACTAAAGGTTCAGGCATTCAAAAAAGGACCAGACTACATTGATCCAATGTGGTTGTCCCGGAGCAGCGGTCGGCCATGCATTAATCTTGATTTCAATACCATGTCTCCGGACGAGTTACTTGAAACTCTAAGCCGTTACCAGTCTTCTGCAGATCTCAGCATTATTGAAGGAAACAAAGGGCTCTATGATGGCGTTGATACTTTTGGGGCAGATAGCAATGCGGCACTTTGCAAACTAACAGGCACGCCGGTGGTTCTGGTTGTGGATGCCGAAGGTAGTACACGGGGCGTAGCTCCGCTGGTGCTTGGGTATCAGCAATTCGATCTGGACATTATTATCACCGGCGTGATTTTTAATAAAACCGGTGGTCATCGACATGAAACAAAGCTACGGCGTGTGATGGAACACTATACCGATGTACAGGTTCTCGGTTGTGTTCCCAAAAGTGCCGACATTTCCATGTCAGAAAGGCATTTGGGCTTGATAACAGACCGGGAGGTGGATACTGCAGGGCAGTATGTTGAGCGAATTCGGGAAGTGGTTGAACAGTGTATCAACGTGGATTTGCTAACAGAAATTGCAGCTCCGGTAATACAAAGCGAAGCCCACCAGGATGCATCTTCGTCATTGGGTGTTGCTGCAAAAAGAAATAAATCCAGAGACCCTATTCGAATTGGCGTGGCGAGGGATCGGGCGTTTTGCTTCTACTATCACGATGACCTGGAGGTTATGGAAAATAGCGGCGCTGAAATCCAATACTTTGATACCCTAAATGATAAGGTCCTACCGGATGTGGATGCGCTTTTTATTGGTGGAGGTTTTCCCGAAACCCATTGTGAGGAACTTGAGGGAAATCTGGAGATGCGACAGGCCATCAAGGCCTTCGCTGCTCAGGGTAAACTGATATATGCGGAATGCGGAGGATTGATGTACCTGACTCGTCAAATTAATTGGCAAGGGAAAACCAGCGCGATGGTGGGTCTTATCCCGGCAGACACCCAGATGTGTGATCGCCCTGTTGGTCGGGGCTATGTACAGCTTGTCTGCGAGAGGAAGCACCCCTGGGGAAGGAAAGCAGGTCCAACCGGTGTCAAAAGCTTGAAGTCTTCCGGGACTTCCAGGCCTTCAGAAGTTGCCCATGGGAAAAAACCAGTTTATGGTGATGAAATACGGGCCCATGAGTTTCATTATTCAAGACTCAATAACATTGACGATGGTGTTGAATATGCCTATCGGGTGCAGCGAGGACATGGGATTGACGGTGTTCGCGATGGTTTAGTAGTTGGCAGTGTTCTTGCTAACTATGCTCACATGCGCCACAGCGAGGAAAACCCCTGGGTATCGCATTTTATGAGTGCCATCAGAAAAAATAAATCACATGCCAACGCTGAGAAAAACATTGAGAAAAACGTTAAGAAACAGGATGGGTTTGTGAAGCAGAATAAACCCGGTGAAAGCCACGGGCTGACCAGAATAGGATAACAGGAGATTGACCATGATCAATATTACTGAAACTGCGGCAAAACAAATTAAAACTGCGATGGAAGAAACGGACGCCGAAGGGTTGTCCCTTAGAATAGCCGCCAAGCGGTTGGAGGACGGTTCTTTCGATTATGCCATGGGGTTTGACCACTCCGATCACAACGATAGTCATGGTCGTTCAAGAGGCGTGGAAATCGTGGTCGCACCAACGAGTACTGAATTGCTAAGGAATGCGACACTGGATTATGTGGAAATGGATGGTGGTGAATATCGATATATCTTTTCCAATCCTAACGATCCGGGTCATCGACCTGCTAACGAGCAAGCTGAATAATCATTGTGTCTGTATTTCATCGATTTGGCAATGGTGGAATGACTGTCCCTGGAGTGGATGGCTTAAAAGAACATGACGAAAAAAAGCATGCCTTGAAAAAGCATGGCCTAACAAGATGTGGCCTAACAAGATATGGCCTAAAAAGATATGCCTCCGATGGATAGTCATCGTCCACAGACTGGGTACGACAATCACGACGAGGGTCAGAAATGCCTGGTACCGCCTCGATGGAAGTGGTATCGCCCGGGAGAGGCCATCGTTTGTAAGCAGATTATGATGCCTCTTGTTCTGGTGAGCATCTTCTTGATAGGCATTTTGGGTAGGCAAATTTGGCTTCTAATGAATCAGGAAGAGCTGGGTCCTGGGAGCTTGTTATTCGCTGCGGTAATCGTGCTGATGTTGGCATCGATGGCTAAGGTCATTCTGTTTGTTCGACGATCTCTTCTGAATCCGTTGACTGAAATTCGCCAATGGGTCTTCAGCGTTGAGGAAGGTAATTTCTCTGCCCGGCTGCCGTCATTACCCAAAGGCGAATTCAACGATCTTGCCCTTGATATAAACACCCTTGCCCGGAAGGTGGAAACCCTTAACGCCGATTTTTCTTCTCAGGTCGCGAGTCAAACCGAAAATCTTGCTCGTAAGTCCGAGGCGTTGGAGTTGTTGTATGAGGCGGTGACATCCGCGAACGATGAGTATGAAATTAGAGATCTGTTGATCCGATTCATGCACCGTCTGGGCGGAGTCTATAATGCCCAGGCTGTGGTTGTGAGAGTATTAGTAGATGGTCAACTAATGCTGGTAGACAGTTATGGCTTAAGTGCAGACATCTTCCTACGGCAAAAGGTACCCATCCGATTTGTGCGACAGAATAATCTCTTTGGTAAGGATGCCATTGATGTTCGAAATGAGACCATTAATGAATCTCTCGCAGAACTCGACTATCGCGATGATAAAACTATTCGGGCCCGTCAGATTATCTCTATTCCTTTGCAATATCGAGATTCAATTCTTGGGTGTTATCAGATATTTGTGGACTCTGCGTCGATTATCGATGATGACAACCGTCGACTATTGATTAACATCGGACAACATCTCGGTGCTGTTTTGCAACAATCCCGTCAGGATCAGGACAGTAGCAAACTCATTGTGGTTGAAGAAAGAACGAGATTAGCTAATGAATTACATGATTCACTGGCCCAGACCCTGGCCAGTTTGCGGTTCCAGGTCCGGGTATTAGATGAGACGTTACACCAGGGAGACGAGCAAGTGACCTGGGAAGCGCTGGAGAAGCTCGAAGGCCAGGTAGAAGAAGCGAATCATGAGTTAAGAGCGCTGATTGGGCAGTTTCGCGCACCGCTGAAAAGTCAGGAAGTAGTGATTTCAGTCAAGAAAATGGTAGAAAAATTTCGTAAGGATACTGGCGTGTCCGTTTTTTTACAAAACGAGTGGTCAGATGACAGCCTGACAATTGAAAGGCGGACAGACGTGATTCGCATTATCCAGGAAGCATTAGCCAATACCAGAAAACATGCCATGGCAAATAATGTTCGTGTACTTATTCGTCATAAACGTGGCCAGTATCGGATCATGGTTGAAGATGATGGTAGAGGGTTTAACGATCATCTCTTTGCTGAGATGGATTCTGACGATCATCCAGGAGAACATATTGGACACCAGATTATGGCGGAGCGAGCAAGTAATCTCGGCGCTGAATTGAAGTATGAGTCTGAGCCAGGAGAGGGTTGCCTGGTCAGCCTGGAGTTTGGTGGTCAGCCAGACAATTGAATAGATAATTATTAAGAAAACCGCATCGATTACAGGAAAGAGATGAATTCATCCATTGTGACGACGCAGCCCAACAACAATTTCGATAGAGGCTAATACCATGAAAGTAGTATTGATCGATGACCATGCATTATTTCGTGAAGGTTTGGAAAGTCTATTAACCCGAAGAGGGGTCGAAGTGACCGCATGTTCCAATGCCCAGGAAGGAGTGGAAGCCGTGCAGTCGGTGAATCCGGATGCAGTGATGGTGGATCTGCGCATGCCGGAGGTGGACGGGATTAGGGCTTTACAAATGCTGCGAACCGAAGACAAGGAAATTCCTATCCTCATTCTGACAACCAGTGACGATGCTACGGACTTGAAGAATTGTCTGCAACACGAAGCCAGTGGTTATCTGCTTAAAGACATGGAACCAGATGAATTGGTTCTTGCTCTGAAGAAAGTGATAGCAGGAGAGTTGGTGGTGGCGCCAGAGTTAGCCAGTACCCTCGCTTCAATTATCCAGAACAAAAACGATGATGGTGAAGACGGCAGCGGCTCCATTTTTTCCTGTTTGTCACCAAGAGAAATGGAGATACTCAGCCACTTGACCGAAGGTCAAAGTAACAAGGTCATCGCCAGGCACCTGGGTATTGCCGACGGCACAGTAAAGTTACACGTAAAATCCATACTAAAAAAACTGGGATTACACTCCCGGGTTGAAGCGGCGGTTCTCGCGGCAAACGAAGGGATTTTTTCAAATCGACGATAGTTTCGAAATAACCCGACTGGGAGACCGCTGATGGCTTTCCGGTCGGCATTTTAGACAGCACTAAAAAGGGTTAAATATTATGTCAGTGGAAAAAAACAACAATGACTCAGTCTCGTTGGCAAGCGGTATTGCTGCCTTTGAGGCAAAGAATTTTGCTCAATCACTTGGACTACTGGGTCCATTAGCGGATCAGGGAAATGTTGATGCCCAATATCGATTAGCCATCATGTACCAAAATGGCCTGGGTGTTGTGCGTAATGAATTGCTGGCGACCAAATGGATGATTGCGGCGGCGAATCAGGGTTTTTCCCTTGCCCAACATGGGCTGGGATTCATGTACATGGAAGGGGATTGTGTGGCGAAAAACGGAGCCAAGGCAGTAAGTTGGTTTAAGAAAGCCTCTGATCAGGGACTGGTGGGTTCTCAAACCACGTTGGCAATGATGTATGAGGTTGGGAACGGTGTCGAGCAGAACATGGAGGAAGCGAAAAAATGGTATCGGCTTGCGGGCTTCAACGAGGATGAAATGAATCTGGGGACGCAGTTATCCTGATGAAGCATTGGCACAGGTCCATTTGCCCTATGCCACGTAGCCAAATATTTCTACTCTATGTTGGCCAATGAAAACAGCAGGGGAATAGGCCGTACAGTAAAGCGCTGAATTGCATCTGAAAAAGATGAGTAATTCTCAACTTCTACCTCTCAGGTGATTTCTGGGCGATTCGTAGGCGATGCCTGGATTGCTCACCGGATCGCTTTAATCATCAATGATTTGTCCTTCACTTATGGTATATCTCCATATTGTTTCAAAGGTATTTCGGTAAGTCTCCGTTCCGTTAAAAAGTTTGTCTTCAAAAAACTCACCAGTCTCCACTAGTGTGTATATCATTGAATCACGGGTCGTCTTGACAATCGCGCGGCCCTGACCGTGCAATCTACCACCAAGAATGGGGCCGGTATACGTCATTCCCGTATTGCCAAATCCTGGCCCCCATCGGTATCTGAGTCCAAAGGTATGTTCCGGAATACGTGTTACCGTTCCTTTTTGACAGACGTTAAATAAAAAGTCTTCACAGGTCAGCACTCCGCCGTTGCCCATTTGGACGCGACCCTCCCCCACCAATTCACCCTTATCCCAATTTCCGTCAACCAGGAAGCTATTTGCATCAGTGAACAGGCCGTCACCAAAGGTTCTGTTGAACAAATTTAAGGTCCCCGATGTATCTGTCACAATAAAAGTTCCTTGTCCCTGGGGGAGTCCGTTATCCATTTCTCCGGTATAACGACCCGTTAGAAAAACAAAATCCCAATTATTCCCACCCTGAGATTGACCATAGTTAGCTAGGTAACTCTCAAACCCATCTGGTAAGTCAAAAACGGATTTACCAACGAAGTAGACAGAACAGTATCCCATCGGTTTTGTCATTGTCGTGTCTTCATGTACACAATAATCTTCCATTCCATCCGCAGCAGGAGACCTGAATGTATATTTTGCACCGGTGAATTTTTTGTCGACGTCTACTCCATCCAACGAATAGGTGCAATTTATTGTCACATTGTTCACATTCGTTATGACTGGTGAACAGTCGCCACTGGTTGAAATCTCTTCTCCCCATAAGCCTTGATTGGCGAATAAAGAGAACAGCAATATAGTCAGTCGCGTTTTCCATGAAGAGATTGATGCACACTCAATCTTCCAGGGTGTTCTGGGCGTCCGTGCGTCGTTGACGGAATTTCCTGACGGACCCTTTTTAGCTGATGTTTCATTGGTTAGCAGATTGCGAGAGCTCATGGTGTTTAAAATTGCATTTTTCTTAATGGAGCTAGTTGCAGTTCAGTGTTACATCGCCAGCGTCCGTAATTATTGGTGAGCAATTTCCAGATGTTTCAGCGTTCTTGATGATAGTCACTTTACCGACAAGATCCCCCTGGATGTCCCTGGCTGGCACGGCCGAGCTGATTGAATCTATTAGTTGGCTTAGTAGTTTGATACTGTCTTCAGAGAAGTTTTGCTCGTGCAGACGAGCAGCAAAGTCGGAATGCAATCTATCAAGATAACGATCCTGTTTTAGAGGAGACTCAGGATAGACTTCTTTTGCTGCCTCTTGATCAAGAGCGGACAGAGTATTGTTTCGTGTTATGAAACAGGTGCTCTGGTCTCCATTAAGAAACCAACTGGACGGCAATGCATAATGCATAATGGATTCAGGATCATACTCACTGGTTCTTAGTCTTGAAGATGCTATGACTCTTCGTAAATTGTAGTCGACCTTATCGCGATCCCACTCGTTGGGTGGCATCGCAAGTTCCTGATATATTTTTGGCCAATCAATTTCGTCTTCACACTTTGATTCAGGACTCTGATGTTCATGTTTTAGCGCAAGTGCATGTCCAAGCTCATGGAGAATCGTCCCGCCCAGTTTTCGGCGATTGTTAAGGTTGAAGGGAGATGCCACTGAGATGTGTAGTGATTGACTGGTCTGGGAGGTTCTGATTGAGTCCGTTCCAATATAAGACCAGTTGCCTCCGCCGTTTTTTAGGTTAACGCGAATATGGTACTCGCTGTCTGAATTACATTCATGATAGTTAGGACTGCTTCCAAAATCAAAACTCAGCGATGTAATTGCGTCCCACTCATTTGCTGTTTGCACAAAGAACTCTTTTGCCGATGGCTCCCCGGAAAAAAAACATCCTCGTAATGTTTGGCCCGCTTCCCATATCTTGAACTGATCGACCACGGATTGTTCGGCATCCAGATTCGCTTCTAACAGTGCCTGACTATCGTTAAGCAAAATTGGTCTTGCAACTTCCTCAGCGGCACCATCAGAAAGCCCATGGCCTCTAGAGTATTGTGACAAAGATAACAGTAGAGCCAATACGGTGGTAATTAAAGCGTATTTCATCTAACTATCCGTTCTGATAACGGCCTCATTATAAAATAAATCACTATAGCATTAGGTCTATCCATAGGTCAGTAATTTAGCTCAGTATGAACTCCAGTACAAAATCACCCCGGCTATTTCTTTTTGAGGTAGGTGATATCATTTTATGAAATAGTTACCGAGTTCAGCGAAGTTAATAGCATCGGCTGAAAACTTGAAACTCTGTTCCTGCTTCATTTCCTGCGCCGCATTGACGAATGCACCGAAAGCATATCGAGCAAGGGCTGAGCCGAGGCTAATCCTTTTTACACCAGCAGCTTCCAATTCCGCGATGTTGAATACGGGGCCGATTCCAACCACCACGTTGACCGGTAAGCTGACACTGGAACACACTGTCTGGATGGCTTCAAGGTTAGGTAGGCCTGGGGCATAGAGTACATCGGCACCGGCGGCTTCATAGGCTTGTAGGCGTTTGATGGTATCGTCCAGATCAGGCCTGCCCCATAAAAAATTCTCGCAGCGAGCAGTAAAAACAAAATCCTTATCGAGGTTGTTTTTTTGTTCCGCTGCGGCCGTAACTCGTTCTACCGCAAGCCCAAAATCATAAATCGGGTTATCCTTGTCCCCGGTGAAGTCTTCTATGGACCCTCCGGCCAGGCCAACTTTTGCCGCCTCCTGAATACAGGAGGATACGTCTCGGGGAGTGTGACCGAATCCATTCTCGAGGTCTGCAGAAACAGGTAGGGGCGTGGCTCCAATAATCGACTTGCAATGAGATAGGGTTTCTTCTCTGGTAATGTTACCTTCCGGAACGCCTAAACCGAACGCCATTCCTGCACTGGTGGTGGCCAGCGCCTGAAACCCCATGGAGGCCAGGATTCTGGCTGTCCCAATATCCCAGGGATTAGGTAGGATCAATGCTCCTTTTTGGTGGTGCAGGTTTCGAAATGAATCGTCCTTCTGGTCTGGTTTCATATCTGTGATGTCGTGGGCTCAGATTATCAGTCGGGATCAAAATGATCATGGGCAATGACTCTCAGATCATCCACGGTTGGTTAGCCGAGGTCAATAGTTGGCTGATGTTGGGCTTCAGGATTAATTCCGTTGCATAGTCATCTCCCATTGGAGTAAATTCGTCCTATGAATCAGAATATTGAACCCCCAAAGGAAGCCCTTGCAGGTTTGAAAGTCATTGAGCTTGGGCAGCTAATTGCAGGGCCTTTCGCGGCGAAAACCCTGGCTGACTTTGGCGCCGATGTGATCAAGATTGAAAATTCCAGAAGTGGTGACCCTCTGCGTCGGTGGCGCATGTTAAGAAATGGGACATCGGTTTGGTGGGAAGTGCAGTCCAGGAATAAACGTTCCGTTTGTGTGGATTTGCGTAGCGAAGAAGGGCAGTCGAATATACGTACCCTGGTACGGGAAGCTGATGTTTTAATCGAAAATTTCAAACCGGGGATGCTGGAGAGCTGGGGCTTGGGTTGGCAGGATCTCCATGCCATTAATCCAAGGCTAATTATGTTACGCATATCCGGTTATGGTCAAACTGGCCCAGATAAAAATAAACCTGGTTTTGGCGTATTGGGCGAAGCCATGGGAGGCCTTAGACATCTCACCGGCGAGCCTGGTCGCGTCCCCGTTCGCGTGGGGGTTTCCATTGGTGATAGTCTCGCTGCCTTGCATGGAGTGATTGGTATTTTGATGGCGCTAAATCATCGCCATAACAATGGTGGCATCGGCCAATTCATTGATGTTGCCTTATACGAAAGCGTCTTCAACGTGATGGAAAGCCTATTGCCAGAATATGATGCCTTTGACGCCATTCGGGGAAGGGCGGGAAGTGCGCTTCCGGGGATTGCTCCGAGCAATGCCTATCCTTGTGCTAATGGCGATTATGTACTGATCGGGGGCAATGGCGACAGCATATACAAAAGGTTGATGAATGCCATAGGCCGGTCGGATCTTGGGAATGATCCAGCTTTCACCCATAACGATGGCAGAGCCAGAGAGGTGGAAAAGCTGGATCATGCCATTGGAGCATGGACCATGGAGCGATCAGTGGACGAAGTGATTGAAAAACTGGATGCTGTCAATGTGCCTGTGGGACGGGTTTATACCATCGAAGATATTGTGAAAAGCCCCCAATATCAAGCCAGAGATATGATTCTGAACACCACTACCGCTGAGGGAGAAGCACTTGCCGTTCCGGGTTTTGTGCCCAAACTAAGTGCGACCCCTGGACAACTCAGGACTCCAGCCCCAACCCTGGGACAGCATACTTCGGAATGCCTCAATCAGGTGGGATGGCCAGCAAGAGTTCCGGAAAGTGAATAGTAGGGAACCGGTTGGTAATCTATTTGATGACTCATTTCTGTGTAAACATCCTGCCGGGCTTTCCCCGACGCAGTGACCAAATACAGCGAAAAATAGGAAACAACAGTGAATATTGCGATCAATGAGGTAGCGCCCAGAGACGGCTTGCAGGGAGAAAAACGATTCGTCACTACGGAAGATAAAGTCAGATTCATCAATCAGTTGAGCAAGATGAACTTCGACCGTATCGAGGTAACGTCTTTTACTTCTCCCAAAGCGATTCCTGCTTTGGCAGATGCGGCTGACGTGATGGCGTCCATTCAGAGAAATCCCAGGATCATCTACAGCGCTCTGATTCCCAATTTTCGGGGTGCGGAGCGCGCTATTGAAGCCGGTGTGGATGAGTTGAATTTAGTCATGTCTGCTAGTGAGACTCACAATCTGACTAATTTGCGTATGACCCGGGAGCAATCGTTTGGACAGATTGAAACAATCTGCCATTTAGCGGCGAGCAATGGGGTGGCTGTTAATGTATCGCTCTCCTGTGCGTTTGGATGCCCCATGGAAGGTGAGGTGTTGATGAATGACATTGTTACCTGGGTACGACGACTGGCTGGATTGCAGGTGATGGGTATTTCATTGTGCGATACCACGGGGATGGCATTTCCCAATCAGGTTTCAGAACTGTTTTCCCGATGCCAGGATGAGGAACCGAATGGGGTTTTCACCGCACACTTCCACAATACCAGAGGGATGGGCTTGACGAATATCCTGGCGGCTATCGATGCAGGTATTCGTTCTTTTGATACTTCATTAGGAGGCATTGGCGGTTGTCCCTATGCCCCAGGAGCAACGGGCAATGTTTCCACCGAAGATGTGGTTCACTTGCTCAATTGCATGGGGTATGACACCGGGCTCAAGGTCGACGATCTGGTTCAAATTTCCCGATGGCTTTCTCCTCTTTTGGAATATGGTGTCCAAAGCCACATCACAAAAGCTGGGCCAAGATGGAAAAGCCATCCAGTGCCCGATGACTTTGAGGAAATCCGATCCCGGGCGATGGGTCGGGAAATATCCTGATTCGCCAGTAGGTTGATTCAAATGGGAAAGTGAGCAAGTTAAGCGGATTTAGTCCGGTTTTTTTAGTTACTTTTTCGGCTACTCTTTCCGTTATCTTTTTCTTTTCTTTATTCACATCTTTATCCGGGGCTTTATTGGGGTTGCTGCTGGACGCCGGTTGTTTTGAGGTTTTTTGATCCGGGTTCTTTGATTTATCTTTACCCTCCTGGAAAAGTTCTCTGAACTTTCTTTTTTCTTTTCTTGCATCAAAACTCTCCAGAGTTCCCCCTTTTTCGAGGTGGGTAATCATGGTTTTACCGACCGCGTAGGTAAAGGCTGAGGCGAACAATGGCTGAAATGCAAATCCCGCTGCCTGACCAGCAACGGGAATAAACTTCAAAACACTCGCCGTCGCACCGACAGCCAGTGTCACTGGCGATAAACTTCCAATGAGAATGCTCACTATTGATCGTGCTTTCGAATCAGAAAATGGTGCTTTATAAAATTTGAACAATTCTCTTAGCATTAAGACCTGTAAGCTGGCAATGGCGGTTAGATCAATAATTGGTACTGGCACCAAAACTGTCCCAATTGAAAAAGCAGTGTATCTTTTGACGACGCGATTTGCCTCCATTTTTCGCGTTTCCGGGTCGAATGATTCAATGGTATTTGTATTTAGTAGGCGCTTCCGGGACGTGAGTTGACTGCCTTCTAGCAGCGGCAAACTTTTCCTCGTATCTGATCCACCATGTTCAAGCCGTTGCAAAATTAGATTGACATGCACACGTAAAGCATAAAATTCACCCATGAAGGATGCGGGTACGGATACCTTATCGAGGAGCTCGTTTTGCAGCTTATGAAGTCGCTGCACACCAAGACGAACGACTTCTGGGTCATCACATCCGTTGAGTTCATTGTCTACCCTATGTAATTCCTCATACCAGCAAAAAATTTTCCGTCGTGTACTCCAACGATACAGTGGCAATGTGCCTTTAAGCAGTGGCAACAGTATAGCAATGAGAGGAATGATGATGACCTTTAATCTATCAAGGGTACTGGCAACACCAAATGGAAATATTTTTTGCAAAAAGCTGGGTCCATTTTTTAGATAGTGTTCGGCATCCTTATTAAGAGGAAATTCGGTAAATTGGGGAGAAGGAAATTGATCCGTCGCCTCAAAAAGGCCGCCCTCTTTATGAATATCCTTAAGTGTGGTTAGCATCAAGTGGATGATGTCCGAATGAAGGTCTTTGTGAATCACCAGGCTGGCAGTTGTTGCTAATAGTGTTTTCTCTGTTCGGGGAATATTAGTTGCAAGATCAATCATGCCCTCCCCAATTTCTAGCCCGGTCAAATAGGAACTACGCTGGGCATAGGCGATGTGCCGGGTAAAACTGAAGACTTCAATGGAAGGGTTATTCAATAATTCGACGACCACTTTGCTTCTAGGAGAGATAACAAGAAAAACAGCATCCAGCTCGCCGGACTTCAATTGACGCGCTGCCTGTTTGTTAGACTGAACGATTAACTCACTGTTGCTCTCCTGGACATTGTTCTGATTTAGTAGTAATAAGGCCATTGATCGGGTGCCGCTACCCACTTCGCCGACTGAAATACGTTTTCCTTTCAGATCTGATAGGTACTTCATTTCAAGATCCTTGCGGTGGAATACCCAGACAGGTTCGTAGAAAAGGCTGGCTACGGATTGCAGATTTTCATCGAAATGTTCTCCCGCCGTTCCGCCCTGTATGAGCCCCATCTGAACTTTTCCAGACTTTAATTCTTTTAGGGCTGCTACTGAACCAGCGGTGGGGTGTATCTCCAAATTGATACCCTCTTTCTGTAGCCGCTTTTTGTATTCCAGTGCAAACCCATGATAACCACCCCCCTCCCTTCCGGTGGCAATGCTGACTTCGTGAGATGGAGGAGGATCAACAAATTGATAGGCGAAGACCGAAAGGATGGCCATGATGGCCAACGAAATTAGTACTGTTTTACAGAATTCACATTTCATATCGAAAATTAGCGGTTTTTATAAGGGCAGTATTGGAAGAAACAAAATCTAAGGGTAACAAATGTCTTCTGACTCTTTCCGGGTTGCATCGCAATTCAATTGGCCCCTGCCAGTAATATTGATGTTAGCATAGTTGGAGCAAATTTCTAGAAATGGAATTGACCAATAAGACTATGATCTTAAAAAGCCTTAGCCGACCTCGCTACTGATTGGGTGTGAGAGATATGATTATGCTTCTGGTCCTTGCTGCAGGAAGTGTATGGGTTAAAGTATAAAGTACGTGGATTTAGGAGAACGATGTGTTTTGTTTCAGGATAAGAATCTTGCTGGATAAGAACCAATGAGAAGGTGACGAAGCAAATCCAATACATGTTTCCGTAGCACGCTCTCAGGGTTGTTCTTCTCCATAGCGTTTTTGCAATATCGATTCAACAGCCTAAACAAAGGAGATGTTTAATAAGATACATTCAGTAATCCCACAGGCAGTGATCCCACAGGGAAAAGAGGTGATTTTCATTTTTTGCTTTTTAGATCTGTCAAATTTCATCTCGATTAAAGTCCGGGGCAATTTGACTTCCCCAGCCGATGAGTTTTTCGATGCATTCGGCGACATTGAGCACTTCCAGATCATGTCCTGGAGCCCCTAAAACCTGTAGGGAGACGGGTAATCCATTTTTCCCCAGCCCCATAGGGATACTACAGCAGGGCATTCCGGCTAAATTTCCATCATAAAGTAGGCCTGCCCAATCAAGCCATGGGTAGGTGATTTTCACGCCGTCAATGTTGTAAGGGAATTTCTGTGATTTATTGAACGCTTCGCAGCCCAGGGTAGGGGTAATCAATATATTGCTTTGATGTCGCTCGAACATTTTCATGTAGCATTCATGCACGGACCGGGCGTGGTGCTCGGCATCGAGAATATCTTCAGTCGAGAAAGTACTACCAAATTTAATGAATTCATTGGCGTAGGAGCCGATGTTTCCGGGATCAGAATATTTAGAACTCTGAATGTTACCCTTATGTTGCCACATGTCATTTGTTGCGATGGTCGCCCAGGTCACAACCGAAGAAAACAGCCCCGGATTGTCCTCGATGGTGGTTGCTCCAGCGATATTGATTTTGTTTATCGTTGTCTTGAATATAGCGCGAATGTCCTGATTGACCGGGGCGAAACCCAGATCTTCGGAAACGATAAGCTTATGACTATCAAGAGATGACTTCGTTGCTGGTGGTAATGCAACTTTCGGGTCGGTGATCACAGAAAACATCAAACGGGCATCCGCAACAGATCGACACATTGGTCCATAGGACACCAGAGAATCCCAAGTAGTAAATCCGGGACGACGAATTACCATACCGTAACTGGGTTTGAAGCCCACGATGCCGCAAAACGCAGAAGGGATTCGGATGGATCCACCCCCGTCACTCCCAAAAGACAAACTTCCCGCGCCAGCGGCGACTGCAGCGGCTGCGCCACCCGACGAACCCCCCGGCGTCTTATTGATGTTCCAGGGGTTGAGAGTATGTCCGTATAAAGGAGAATTATTCGTGCCGCTAAGGCAAAATTCCGGACAAGTGGTTTTCGCAAAAATTACCGCACCAGCCTCTTCCAGCTGCCGAATCGAGGTGCAGGTTTCGGTGGGAACAAACCCTGCCAGGGTAGGGAATCCGTTTGCACATCTTACCCCGGCCAACCATTGGGAATCTTTTACGGTTATTGGTAATCCACATAATGCCCCGGCTTCGCCCCTGTCCAGTTTCTCATCCGCGACAATTGCCGCTTTTCTGGCACGATCGTGGAGTTCCAGTGCAAAAGGGTTGATCTTTTTAGCGACTTTTTGACTGCGGGAAATGGTCAACTCCAATAGCTCTACTGCAGAAATTTGTCGTGCCCTAAGCCCCGCGAGTTGTTCGACGGCTGTTTTTAACGCCCAGTTGCTCATTTCCCCTCTCTTTCTCGGTCGGTAACATCGGCCAAACACATTATTGTTTAGAATCACATTATGGCTCATAATGTAGTGGAATTAACCATAATAGGCAACACTATGGATCAAGATGTGATGCTTGGGATTGTCGGTTCCATCACTCAGGCAGATTTGGCACCACTCCGACTTGCTGGGCGTTTGGGAGGCTATGCGGTGGTATATCGGGTTCACCGAGTTCATCAAGGGGGTGGTTACGGTGATCAGGATAGGCATCCCATGTCATGGGCGGTGGCTGTTTACCTGGAGGATCAACTATATCGCGTGTTTAATGCTCGCGGTACGGGACGGGAATGGCAAAGCCTGGATCGTTTAAGTGAGTGGTTAAGACAACAGGGTTTTTGGTGCTGGTGGACCAGAAATGATCTGGAAGCGGTTGGAGCTGCCACAGACGATCAGGAGTTTCTATTTCCACCTCCTATTTGTTAGTTGTTATCTTCGGAAATGGGCAATCAATGGTTGTTAGTTTTGATTGTTGTCGTTTGCTTTTGCGTCTGGTTCCGGTACATATATTCAAGAGTTCTTATCCTCAGGTCCTCTTCTCAGGCTCTTTTCTCAGGTCCTCTTTTTAGGCTCTCTTCATTCCAAGCCTTTTCTTTGACCTTGCTCGCTGATCCATTTTCCGGGTTTTCTTCCCAGGACTAGAAATTGATTAAAATTTGTTGCTCGTCAAAATAGTTGGGCGAAAACTGCCAGTGTGCTTGTGGCCAAATGTATTCCACGGAGTGGTAGGCCGGTCGGTAAACCGCGGTGTACAGAGTGCCGAATCCTCGATGATGGGCAGTGTTATAAATGGGTGGTCGTTGAAAACCAGCAACCAAACCGGCTAATGTTTCATCAGCATTAGTTAGAATGGAATAAGCAGCACTTTCTCTTTCTAGCGTTGCGGTTGCCCAGGCATGGCGTGGCCACTCAATCCGACCCTGATGGTTGGTTGCGACGGGTGACTGGCGAACCACGGGAAGCCGATCTGGTGTGACGTAGACGGTTGCAAATCGTTGATGTTTGTCCAAAATGGTAACGTTATAGGACATGTGGCAAGGAACCCTACGCAGAACCTCAATGGCAGATACTGTATCGTCACAAAACTCCAGAACATAACGCAAAATAATCGGTATGCCAAAACCGATGCCCACTGACAATCGACCACCGAAAGCCAAAGAAACGGATAGTCCCGAATCATTGATTCCGTCCAATACTCCCCAAAGCCCGTCAGTCATAGCGATCACTGTTTTATCGTTCCATTGAGACTTTAGAATCACTCCTTCGAGGCGGCTGGCGCTGTAGTCATAGTTTCGGACAAGAGCGGATTGGTCACCCGTCCACACCGCTTGGGTGCAACCGGAAAGGTAAGCTGGAGGACAATATAGGGATAGAAAACGGGCAGTGGTGTCTCCTCCCCCGGCGAGTTGCACGAGGGCCGAATAAGTGGCTTCCAATTCCGGCATGTGTTGTCTTATTGCTTTTAACCCTCGCATATAACTGGGTCTTGCCTGATCTCCCTGTTTGAGAAACCACCTCTCATAATGCGGCCAAAACTCTTTGAACAGATACTGCCACTTGATTCCCGCAGAAGGTTCATCAATAGCACGAAAGAGTTTGCTGGATTCACTCTCAGAACGCGCAAGCGGCATGGCTAGAAACGTTCCTGGGTTAGTTGATGGTGAATCATCACATGATTTTGAATGCGTCGTCTTTTAACGATACGGGTGGTGTGGATGGATTATCTGCTTCTTCCAGAGAGACGCCTTTGTATTTTCCAACAATACCATCAATCCATGCCCTTGCTCTATCGTTGAGTTCAAAATCATCAGTCATCAGTCTCCCTCGCGTAATCAGAATACCAAGATCGGCGCCTTTATAACGATAATCTCCCTTGCCGCTGATTCTGAGATAAAAACCATGGTCTTCGTCTTCCACTGCCCGTCGATGATAGTCAAATCGGACGTACTCCACTGCGTTATTTTTCTGTAGTTTCCAAATGCCGGATTCCGGTGCGTCGGTGATGTAGTCAATACTTTGGTCAACGTGTTTGATGACAAGCTGGCTCCAGCTATCGACGTTATCCGGGTCAGCCCATCTTTCATTTAGTTCGTTGATATCAATTTCGAAGGGAACATCAGAAAACTCCAGAAGATGGAAGAGAAACAAAGGAGCATCCGCATGGGCAAACGCAGCGTGGTTTGTCATCGAGCTTGCACCGGTGACTCTTGGGTTAAGTTCTCCAAGGTAAAGCTCGTTGTTGTCAAGATCGATGAGAAAATCCAGCTCGAAGTAACCCCGGTATCCTTCTTCTTTGAGGGATTCCCCAAAATCCCGAGTGTACTTTTTCGCTTTTTCGCGAATTTCCGGAGTAAAGGAGTCTGCAAAAATTTCGTTACCACACCAACCACCTTTGTATGGTGTGAGTTCTTCAAACCCCACAAGTTCTGTCATCAGGGGGCCAACAATGGTGCCTTGTCTAGTGGTACACGCTTCAATAGCGGAGCCCCGACAGTTAATTCGTTTCATAATTTTGACTTCGCCTTCACCGACAATGTCAGCGGCATGTTTATTCCAGTCCTCTTCGTTAGAAATAAAGTAGGTTGTTTTTCCAGAATCCCCGAAGGCAGTTTGTACTACCAGATCCGGTCCAATGTCTTTGCTTATTTCAAGGAAGTTCTGGTAGTCTGACACCTCTGCCAGCACATTTGGAACGCTAGGTACTCCGGCTCGGTTTCCGATGCGCACGGTCTCGATTTTATTGTCCATCTTTTGGCGAAGGGCGGCGTTGGGAAACCAGACATCCAATCCAATATCTTTGGATAACGCTTCGGTTTCGTCATTAAACATGAGAAACACTGCTTTCCCTTCCGGGCCTCTATAGTTAATGTAATCAACCACTTCTTTATGTTGCAGCATGTAGTTATTGATGTCTTCGATTCCGGAAAATTCCCGATGGGGTTGTTCGTTGGGAATGCGGACCATGGGGTGGCGGCCATCGAAGCAATCCACATAGTTGATATATCTGAAATTACGCACCCATTCGCTAATGCCGAGTAGGTTAATATTTGTCGCACTAATAAAGTAGATCGGAGTTTCGTTGCGATGAAAGTAGCGTCGAATATCGGAGATACTTTTAAGGGGTTTCATAGACAGGCTCATGTTTTCTGGGGTTGTGGTATCAGTGATACCCGAAGAGGGCTCTGGTTGATCAGGGCTGTCTGTTTGTTCTTTCTGCTCTGTTTCCGGGGGGCGCTGATTCTGTTCAACAGGGGGACTAGTGAGGTTTGAATGCTTACTTTGAACGCTGTCCCCGGAATCATCGTTAGTCCTGGGGAAGCTCGCATCTGTTTTTTCCTCTATTTCCTTCTGGGTATGAGCCTTTCGCTCATTTTCCACAGTTGCTGGCACCTGGTGGTTCTCTGGTTCGCTCCTGGTCGATGTACCTCTGGATTTGATGTCTTCGGATTCAGGTCCGTTAGGTTTGATAGTAAGGGGTTTTGAATTAAATGGTTTCTTTATCGCCCGATAGACGGAACGAATCGCCTCAAATGGAAAAGGAAGCTTTTTTGGAAAATTCGACATGTTCCAGAGTCTCAGATAATGGTACTTAAATTCATGATGCAATTGACGTTTTCAGCGCTTGTTCAGTAAAAACAGTCAGCCCCAGCTCTGGCTGGTAGCCATGTATTTCTTTTACGTCCAGTTTTCGCATAAAGGTGATGATGTTACTACTGATAACCTGTCCGGGAACCAGTATGGGAAAACCCGGTGGATAAGGAATCACAAATCCGGCGGAGACGAGTTCCAGGCCCGAATCAATTTTTCCCTCAAGTTCACCGTCGCCGATCTCCACATAGTGATAGTTACTTTCCTCATAGGCAAGATAATAGGCTTTACGGATATCGCCGTCCGGTGATTTGGATTCCCAAAAAGGTCGAAATGCTCGATGAAAACTACTGAAGTCCGGAAGTGGCGGCAAGTCTTCGGTTAATGATGTTATGCGTTTCTGATGTAGGTGTCGTTCTGGTCGACTGTATTCCTCCTGCTCCTGCTCCTGCTCCTGCTCCAGTTCATCGGCGATCTTCGTTAACACCTCGATTAGGAAGGCGACAGAGCTGCGCGTGGTGCCGATGTTCGTCATAAATAAAACGGTATTTCGGGAGGTTTTGTTTATCTGGATGCCATACTTATCCATTAAATATTCGTTCTTGAATGTGTCTCCGTCAATTCCGGTTTTACCGAGATAGAGTGTCAGTCGGGTGGGGTCGACCACGAAATCATCGGTCTCCCAAGCGACTTCCATTCGGGTATTCATCCATTTGGTATCTGCATCGAAATAGGAGTCGATCCCGGAAGCACGGTACTCTTTTGGAATCATGTCTTCCGCCAGGAGAAACCTAAAATACCGACTCAATCGGGGATTCGTGGCGACCTGTTCACGAATGGACATGGCAAGTTCAAGTTGCTTTTGAACCATTTCATATCCTTCCAGTTCTGCCTGCCTGCGGCCAAGATCCAACGAGGCAAGAATTTGATAATTTGGTGAGGTTGATGTGTGGGTCATGAATGCTTCATGGAAAGGCTCGGCAGCATTTTTCTTAAACAATTGGTCGTAAACATGAATCATCGAACCTTGCCGCAGGGAAGTCAGGGATTTATGGGTCGATTGGGTAGCATAAACACGGATTTTTACTTTGTCAGGATCTGGCAGTAGTTGGGTTGCCAGTAGTAACTCCATAGAAGGGTTGTCTCCCAAATCCTGTTGCTGGGCCAGATAGGCCTCTCGGTATTCCACAGTGCGGTATTTTCTGGACAGCGCTTTGGCTGATGCCATCGCTGTTCTTTGTCGATACATGGGCGTAAAGCCAGCAAAAGCAAACCATGCTTCATCCCAGAGAAAAACCAGATCCGGTTTAATCGCCAGGCATTCTTCCATCACTTTTTGGACGTTGTAGACCACGCCGTCGAAAGTGCAATTTGTTAGCAATAGCATTTTTACCTGGTCCAGGCGCCCCGCTTCCTTGTATTTGAGCAGATTACTCTTTATGGATTCGAGGCTCACGGCCCCATACATTGAATAGGAGTGTAACGGGTATGAATCAAGGTAAGACACATAGGCGCCGGAAAGAACGAGCCCATAATGATGAGATTTGTGACAGTCGCGGTCTACCAGAACAATATCCCTGGGTTTAACAAGGGCCTGCACGACGATCTTGTTTGCTGTCGATGTCCCATTGGTAACAAAATAGGTGCGTCTGGCACCAAATGCCCGGGCGGCATACTTCTGAGCGAGTTTGATGGGTCCATTGGGCTGTAGTAAAGAATCCAGTCCACCAGAGGTGGCTGACGTTTCCGCGAGAAAAATGTTGATCCCATAAAAGCTAACCATGTCCTTAATCCAGTTGGACTTGATAGCCGATTTCCCTCGGGATATCGGCATAGCATGGAAGACCCCGGTGGGGTTTTGACTGTAGTTACGGAGTGCATTGAAAAACGGTGTTTCATATCGTCTTTGAATGCCCCTCAATAAATTCAGGTGAAGTTCGAGAAAGTCATCATGTTGATAAAAAATACGACTAAAGACTTTGGTGGTTGAGCCTGCGATGGTTTCCACAGATTCATCTGTTACGAGGTAAAGGTCAATCTCGGGGCGGAGATGGGCAAGCAAAGCGCCAAGCAAAGGTCCATGTCCCGTATCAGGCATATCATCGTAGTCCACTTCGTTAATCGTGCGGGTATACCGATCGAGAATGTCGAGATGATTTTTGGACCGAAGAGGAAATTCATATCTTAGGACACAAGCCTGGATGTTGTAATTGAACAAAATCGCAATTAGCGCATCTTCAAAGCTGGGTACGGCTACGACGTTATACAAAAATGCATCTTCAGGCCTGGTAATATCCTGAAAGCCGCTCTTGATATTGTCTATTTCTGTGCGGGAATTTTTGTCGACAAACAGAACTTCGAAATAGGGTTTTTTCTCTGAGTGATTGTGGCGGTTTTCGTCGCCGCTATCATTTGGTTTTTCTGGGCGGGATTCCAGAGGGTTGATTTCCTTTATTCCAAAATTCCGATAATTTCCGCTTGAAAGATCCCAGACAATATTAGAAACGCAACGCCTTAGCGCCTGATAATTGCCTTCTTCAAAAAATTCGGAAAGCATGGACATCACCGACCTTGAGGGGTAGGCGGTGTACTCTTCAACGGTTAGCAATATGCTGAGTAAATAGCGTGTCTTCTCCTGAACATCAGCGACATTCTGACCACGCTTTTGCCGGCGATACAACCTCTCTGAATATTCACTAAGTCGGTGCCATCCGTCGAAACGAAACTGGGTTGGGCTGTGATAGTAATCCAGGCGGACCTTTTTATCGTTATCGTTTTTTGACTTTGCCTGGTTCTGCAAAATAGTTTGGCTCATTTGTTTAGGTACTATCATAGCTTCGATATTCGATTTCGTCCAATGGTCGATTTTCCATTCTTGTACCGTAGACACCGCTGTCTTATAGTTAGATGACGGAGTCATTGGGGATTAGGGTGACTATTTTTATAGGGGATTCTTTAAACCCATAAACCCACGGTTGAAATATATTTATCTAAATGTACTTTTTGGTCCACGTCACTTAACAAATAGCTAACTCATGAATTTGGCCTATCGAGCTGTTGGGTTTATGTGCCTGTGCAAACTGGTTTTTTCTATCCAGGATGTGGTGATGAAAGTCATGAGTGCCGCGTATCCTGTGCATGAAATTATGGCCATCCGAAGTCTGGTTTCATTGGCGCTGCTTTTTGTCGCAATTCGTCTGAGCGGTGATTCAGTTCGCCTCAATTACGACTCTGCCAGGTCACTGATATTTAGAGGTACGTTGCTTTTCGGCTCGTTTAGCCTTTTCTATCTGGGGCTGTCGGAGATGCCCTTGACGACGAATACGGCATTATTCTTTACTTCTCCCCTTTTTATTACGGTGTTTTCTATCCCTCTATTGGGTGAAGAAGTTGGGTTGCGCCGTTGGTTAGGTGTACTTCTTGGCTTTGTTGGTGTCTGGATTATATTGAGACCTGGTAGCAGTGTTTATGGATTTACCAGTTTGTACCCCATTGGTGCGGCAATTTTGTATGCACTTGCTCAACTCATGAGCAGAAAGATGGGTGCGAGGGCTAGCGCTGCTGTGATGACTTTTTTTGCCAATGTTGCTTATCTGTTTTGGGCGACACTAGTGGCGATTCTAGTCATGCCATTTGACGCTTCTCCTTCCGGTTCCAACAGCATGCGCTTTCTGCTGAGTGACTGGTCAATGCCTTTATCTATAACGGATGCAGCCCTGTTGGCATTAACCGGAGTAACTGGGGCGCTGGGTTTTTGGTTTTCAACTCAGGCATATCGAATCTCTGAAGCCAACCGGATCGCCCCATTTGAGTACGTCATGTTGATCTGGATTCCTATTCTAAGTTATCTCTTATGGAGGGAAATTCCGGATAACATGACTATCCTGGGGGCCACAGTGATTGTGATATCCGGGCTTTATGTGCTTAAGAGGGATAGAAAAAAGTCAAATCAGCCAATAGCATACAAAGGGTTATCTCGCACCCGTTAGTTAGTTTTCTAAAACCTCTTTAGTAAAACCTCTTTAGTGTTTAGAACCCGGAATCACAGAACGAACTATTTCGAAGAAGTGGCATTGAGATCACATTTCTTCGAGCGTGTAATGAGGGCTTCCTTGACGGTTTTGCTCATTTTCTTTATTTCATGTTCCCTTTTGCTGGCGGAAGATCGACTGGTTGCCCCCTCCCAATACGTTACCTTAACAGGCTGCCTGGACCGGGTGTATTTTGCTCCTTTTTTGGTTTGAGAGTTGTGCTCACAAGTCCGTCTTTTCAGGTCTGTGGTAATGCCAGTATAGAGACTGCTATCCACACACCGGAGAATATATACATACCATTTATGATCAGGCATCGTGATCCCTGATTAATTGGGTTTTGCACTTCTTGCAGAAGTATTGTGTTTTGCTTTGGACAATTTTCCTGTGTCGGATAATGGTGAGCTGGTATTGATCGCAATGACAACGATATGAAAATGTCCGCTGGCGTTTGACGGGAATGCCGGATAGGTCGTAACTACTGGTTACCATTGGTTTGCAGCCAAAATGTTCCATGATCGTTCGCCATTCTTTGCCATGAGGTTTTATGGTTTTTCTACCGTTAGCGCAGTGAGCCGCGTAGTGGGCCACTTCGTGGGGAACCGTATTGAGAAGGTTATCTTCATAATATTTGGCAAAGATATAAGGGTTGTATCGAATGAGCTTGCCCTTGCTATTCGATCGATACATACCAGCGCATTTTCCTTTCAGGTCAAACTGTACGGGGATTTTTTCCATATTGATGTTGAGTGCTGAGGCAGCAAGATCAATGTAATGGTACGTTAGTCGAACGACTTCTTCCTGCATTTCCCGTCCAATGGGGGAGATGGATATGGACATGTTTAATTGGTTGCGTATGATCGTTAGGATTAATTTGACAGGTCTCGCTGGTGAAACCTGGTGGACAACAGCCTATGAGCCCAGAGGGGCTCATAGGCTGTTTTTATCCCCGGCTGCCTTTATCTTTTTTGACGAAAGAGAGTTGTTACCACGAGTGGAAAGGATTTATATCACAGGAGGCATGTTTAAAACAAAGTGCAAAGACGGCCACAATCATAGTCTCTGTGGTGAAGATGACTTGCCCGGCAATAAGGCGGTATGATGAAGACTCGAAATTCGTCAGCAAAAGAAAAAATTTATGAAAGACACACTAGAGCCTGGTATCAAATATGAGCATACATTTGTTCTCACGGATCAAAAAATGGTTCCCGCATTGTATCCAGAATCCGCGGAATTTCAGCAAATGCCTGCGGTTTTCGCCACTGGCTTTATGGTTGGTTTTCTCGAATGGGCCTGCTTGAACTCAGTCATCTCCCATCTGGATTGGCCCAAAGAGCAAACCGTAGGCACCCACGTGGATGTCAGCCATCTGGCAGCAACACCGTCGGGTTTTACGGTGACTGCAAAAGTAGAACTGATCGAAGTGGATGGCAGAAGATTGCTGTTTGCGGTAGAGGGATACGATGAGGTGGATCTGATTTCCCGCGGCACCCATGAGCGTTTTATCATTGATCGGGACCGCTTTGATAGCGCACTTGAGAAAAAAAGAAACCGGGGAACCAGGATGGAGTAGGGATGTCTGAAAGAATTCAGAAAACTGGAAAATCATCGATGTCAGATTGGAGGAATATGAATCCATGAAAATCCTATCGTTTTTAAGTATCAGCTTTATTTCAACTGTAATGCTCTTCTTTTCCATGAGCACGAGTGCAGACGGGGGTGGCGGATCATACGTCACCTCTTTGCCTGACTCGATATCTTCTTTGGTTGAAAATGAACAGTTTGCCGAAGCGGTACCCGAGCTCAAGAAATTTGTCCGGCAGGAGAGGAATAATGCTGATGCCTGGAATTTACTTGGCTATAGCCAGCGAAAAATCGGTATGCTGGATAAATCGTTAAGGTCCTATCGAAAAGCGCTGAGCCTTGATCCCCAGCATTTAGGCGCCCATGAATATCTTGGCGAGCTTTATCTCATGATGAACAAACCTGAAAAAGCAAAAAAGCAGCTTAAGAAACTAAGAAGATACTGTGGGGATTGTGAGCAGGCCGAAGAACTGTCCGAAGCCATTGAGAAATACGTGGGTTAGCAATCAGAGCAGTACTGTTCATTTCAGAAAAGGTCAAAAAGCCAGATGGAGTATCAATAAGGCTCTGGCAATTCGAGTTCTTCAGGTCATGAATAGTGGTAAAAGCAATAAAAACAAATAGAAAAAATATACGCAAATAGAAAGGGGCATGGTAAAAAGGGGACATGACTATGTCCCCTTTTTTGATGTTACTGTATCGGTGTTATTACAACTAACTGCCCAATACCTCAATGATGGCGTCTTTATAGATTGATACCATTTCGTCAAGAATTGTTTCATCAGTATTAAGCGGAGGCGCATTACAAATGACCTCGCTTCTAACACGGGTATATAAGCCCCGCTCCATCAACGCTTTGGTTAGCTTTCCGCCTAGTCCGAAGGACGGCTCAAACCACTCTCTGGTACTCTTGTCCTTGACGATTTCAATGCCATGCATCATTCCTTTGCCTCGCACGTTACCCACATGAGGATGGTCATCCAGGGCTTCATGAAGTTTTTGCAGCATGGCTTCCCCTTTAGTTGCGGCCTGACCTGGCAAATCTTCTTTTTCAATAATATCCAAAGTGGCCAATGCCACGGCACAAGTTGTTGGATGTCCGCTGTAAGTGTAAGCATGCATCCAGGGTGTTTTGCTGGCGGTGATGGTTTCTGCTATCTCATCACTAATACCAATACCTCCTAACGGTACAGATCCCGAAGTGATTGATTTCGCGAATTGCACCAAATCAGGCTGGACGCCATAATGATCCAGCGCAAACATTTTTCCGGTCCGGCCAAAGCTAGTGATAACCTCATCCGCCACAAACAATACTTCATATTGGTCACATATTTCACGAATACGCTTGAAATAGTCATCCTGGGCCGGGATGACACCACCTGCGCCCTGAACGGGTTCCGCGATAAACATTGATACGGTTTCTGGTCCCTGTTTCAGTATCTCCTTTTCAAGTTCATTAGCTGCAGCGATGCCTTGGGAACTGCCATCTTCCGGCATCGGGTAGTGGTAGGGGTCTGGGCTGGGGATGTGGCTGAAGCCTGGAATTCTAGGCTCAAACATTGGCCAATAGCTTTGGATTCCAGTAGCGCACATGGCGGCCAGAGTTACTCCGTGATACCCCCAAACCCGGGAGATTACTTTGGTTTTTTCTGGTTTCCCTTTTGCCTTCCAGTAAAAACGTGCCAATTTAATATTGCTGTCTGTACTTTCGCCGCCACCAGAGGTGAAATAAAAGTTGTTGATTTGAGGGTAACAAAGTGGGGCCAGTCTTTCGGCTAATTCAATGGCCGGTCGATTAGATCCACCTGCATAGGAGGAACAAAAGGCCATTTCCTGCATTTGTTTGGCGGCAGCATCAGCAAGTTCCTGTCTGCCGTGGCCAGCGCTTACATTCCATAGGCAGGAGAGTCCATCGATAAAGCGATTTCCATCAGCATCGAAAAGGTAAGAGCCTTCACCTTTAACCCACACTCGCCCATTCGCATGGCCCGCGGTGTGATGCAGGGGGTGAATCATGTGCTGATGGTCTTTTTCAAGCAATGCAGCATTAGAAAGTGGAGCGTTCATACTTGTTCCTCTGTAACAGTTAAAACGAAATTCAATTTGATCATGTGCCTAAACAAAAACGGATCGCCAGATTGTATCCCTTCTTCGACATCTTTCAGTTTTCAGTGAAATCGGCGAATGGTGTTAACCCCCGGTTAAGGACGTGCTGTAGTTAATAGATGGCCGACAGGTGGGTTCACTTCTGATCAGTGAATCCTGTTCTGGTGGGGCTTTCAGTGTTAAATAGCTCCCTACACCAACAGTTCGGATTATCGCCGTGATGCCAGTAAATAGGCAAACAGATTATTTTATAATGCGGCAAAAAGGGACAATAATCGCCCTTTTTTAGAACTCTTTCTATTCTCCTCAGGTCCTATCAGGTCTTATTAGGCCCTATCAGGTTAGTTCTGTGATGATTTTCTGGTTATTGGAGCTTAATGGTGTTTGACACATTTCCAGATGCAACGTGCCGCCGGTAGTGTATGGATGGGCTTCCAGAGTCGCTTCGTTGAGCTCGATCCCAAGTCCTGGCGTCGTTGGTGGAACCATGTATCCTGCTTCCCATTCCAGTGGTTTTTGCAAAATGGCATCATGAAATGCGGTTTGAATGGTTTCGAGAATAAGAAAATTAGGCGAGCTAAATGCCACGTGAGTGGCTGCAGCATGGGCAATGGGGCCGCAATAAATATGGGGTGCGATTTGCGCATTATAGAGTTCAGCGATGATGGCTATTTTCTTCGTTTCCCAAATGCCGCCACTTCTCCCAATATCCGGTTGCAAAATGGATACGCCGCATTGCAGCGCCTGGTGAAACTCCATTTTTGTGGTCAGGCGTTCACCAGTGGCCACGGGAATGGATGTTGCTTCGGCAACTTTACCAATAGCAGCCATTTGGTCTGGGGGACAGGGCTCTTCAAACCAAAGTGGATCATAGGGTTCGAGGCGCTTCGCCAGGCGAATAGCGGAAGACGTGGTCATTTGTCCGTGGGTGCCAAATAGAATGTCCGCCTTGTCTCCCACCGCTTCCCGTATTCTTTTGACGCTGTATTCACTACGGGATAATTCCAATAAGGACAGCTCTCTGCCTCCCTGAAAACTATAAGGCCCGGCGGGGTCCTGCTTTACCGCACTAAATCCGGCTTCAATGTATTCCAGTGCCCGCTCAGCTGCCGCGTCTCCATCATGATAGACATCGCCAACGTTTTCATCTGCCCAGCCGTCAGAGCGTAGGCTTTTGGGGTAGAGATAAGTATAGGTTCGCAATCGGTCATGGAATTGGCCTCCGATCAGTTGATAAACCGGTTGTTCAACTGCTTTGCCGAGAATGTCCCAGATCGCGATCTCGATGCCACTAAAAACCCCCATCATCGATATGTCCGGACGCTGAGTGAAACCCGCCGAATATACTCGCCTAAACAGGGTTTCCACGTTGTGAGGATCTTCTCCAATAAAAAACCGCTCAAAGGTATCTTCCACCATGGCACAAGCGATGTCTCCAGATACCGGAATGCCGTAGCACTCTCCAATCCCCTCGATCCCGTTATCTGTTGTCACTTTCACAATAACCCAAAATGATCCGCCTATTCCTGTTGGAGGGACTGTCACCCAGGTTTGAATATCTTTAAGTTTCATGTTTTTTTATGAGTTGAAAATGGCTTCCAGTATTTTCATGGAGGTCACCGAAATTGTGATCGTCAAATGCCGTGAGCGGATATTGGTAGGCTCCCATTGGCTGACGGATATTGCACTGATATTGACGGACGGATGTTTGAGAGTTGGTTTTATGGTTTCAAATGACGATGATTCGTTCCGGGTAGCGGCCGAAAAACGGCTTTCAAAAATACGCTGGTTGGGTCGTTTGGATCATGGAGATTAATGCCTTTGTTTCTTTTTGACAAATAAAATGGTCAATCTGTGTCAATCCTGATCGGTCTCGGAGTTGCTTCCCCTGAGGCTGGCAGGATGCAGTGTACAGAAAACCAAATTAAAAAAGAAATAGCACGGTCGCCAGGTTCGTGATCAGTAAATTTATGATCGAAGAATGATTGTATTTCTAATTGTGTTTCCAGATGTACATTTCGACGTATATTCAGATATTAATTGGAAATATTCACTATACTTCGGCTAATTACATTGATTTTAAGCCCAAGGGAATGACAGGATGGAAGGTCTCATTTTAGAAGTAGTATTTGCTGAAGCCGTCTATGCGGCAAAAAACTACTTTATTTTTTCTGCAGCGGCATTTTTTCTTTTTTATGTTCTATTTGGAAAATTACTTAAACATAGAAAAATACAATCTCGCTCGTCGGAGATAAAGGAGTGGCTAAGAGAAATTGGGTTTTCTCTGTCGTCCGTGTTGATCTTTGGTACGGTGGCAGCACTGACGTTCCATGTGTCTGCCCAATCCACAAATATCTATTGGGGAAACAATGATAAATATGGCGAGGTCTATTATTTTTTGAGTTTCATTTGGGTCATGTTTTTACATGATACCTACTTCTACTGGATGCATCGACTGATGCATACACCGAAGCTATATCAGTTTGTTCACAAAACCCACCATCGTTCCACTAACCCAAGTCCCTGGACAGCCTATTCATTCCATCCTTTGGAGGCGTTGCTCGAAGCAGCTATTCTTCCTCTGGTTGCCTTTACTTTACCGGTCCATGGTTCCATCGTCGTGAGTTTTTTTCTGTTTCAGATTTTTTACAATGTCTACGGACATTTGGGATTTGAACTCTATCCCAGAGGTTTTCATAAGACAGCGATTGGCAAATACATCAATACTTCCGTTGCCCACAACCTTCATCATTCTCACTTTACTGGCAACTACGGTTTATATTTTCTATTCTGGGACCGATGGATGGGAACCTTGAGAACGGACTATGACCAAACCTATGAACGGATAACCGAACGAACCTGGACCCCAGGTAGATGAGCCTTGTTATGCGGATCCTCCGCTAAGGTTAAGAGAACGAGCGGAAATGCTTCGGGTCCTTCTTAATTGGATCTCTCTTACCTGGCCATTAGGTGCAGAATGAATATGGATTATCTGGGCTTGGCAACCTGCGCCTTGGTCGATCATCCACTTCTATCGATCATCACCGCCACCGTCATCGCCGCCTTCATCAATTTTGTCCTGCTTTGCAAGCTCGGATGCCAGCAAAGCCGTTGCTGCACCTCCCGCACCAGCGAGAAGGGGATGGGTGCCGTTTTCAGTCCGATCGGCTGATGTTTCCTTATTCTCAGGCAATAAAACTCTAACTTCCCGATGAGCAAAATGAATATTTGCCTCAGATAGTGCATCCCGTACCCGTCGGTATGCCTCCCGACGAATGACCCACTGCTCCCCGGGCTTTGAGGTAAATTTCATTCGAATGATTAATGCAGACTCTTCCACCCGCATCACCCCTTGGGACTTAAGGGGCAAAATGAAATTTCGGCCGTATTCTTCATGGGCTAACATGTCCTTACCGACTTTTTTTATGATTTTTCTTACCGCTTCGATGTCAGTGTCATAGGAAAGCCTTAACTCAAGCTTCATTGTGATCCAGTCGCGGCTAAGATTGCTCACCGTTTTGATTTCGCCATAAGGGACGGTTTGCACTGCACCGAGATGGTGTCTCAACTGCATTGATCTTAGGGATATTTTTTCCACCGTTCCTCTTAACCCCTCTAGCTCGATATATTCCCCCCGCCGAAACGCATCATCGATCAGAAAAAACAAACCGCCTAATATATCCTGTACCAGTTTCTGTGCGCCGAATCCAATGGCGATGCCAACTACTCCGGCTCCTGCGAGTAGCGGTGTGATGGCAATTCCCAGTGAATGTAAGGAGGAAAGTACCACGAAGATGACCAGAACTGCGGTAACGCAGGAGCGAATCAGTGGCAGTAATGTTTCGGCCCGGGTAGCTCCTTCACCGCCGCCATCTCCTTCCAGACTGGCAATGACATCGAATTCCTCTGTAGGTAGTTTTTTCTCAATGAGTGCATTGAACAATTCCCAGACCAGGTAAGTGATGGTCACGATAATGGTGAAATTAATGCCTTTTTCCAGCATCCCCTGCAGCCAGGAGGCCTCCATTAATGATTCTGTATTGGCACCAATTGCCCGGGTGAGCATGAAAATGGCAACACCGAACAACAGTATCCTAAACCCGGTTTGTAGTACCTTGATAAACCGACGGGCCCGGGGTTCGAAGGTTGGGCTCTGCAGGGATTCAATTTTGACGAAATTACACAATAGTCCATTGAATATTCGATCTACGACGGGAAAGGCCAATGTGATCCACCAGCTGATGGTGACAAATTCAGCATGTTGCCAGTGTCCCATGAATGTTTTGAATAACCACAAGGCCCATAAAAATAATAACCATGCAGTAAAAACAAAAGGCCAGGAATTAGCCACCAGCTCTTTAATGAAATACGGTGGATGATTTGGCTCAGAGGGTGAATTCTCCCCGGTTTGGGCGTTAAACATCCTGTTGATCTTATGTCGTTGGGACCAAATCTGGCTGAGAATGATTATATTTAGACCCAGGGTATAGGGAATGAAAATGCCTTTAACCATTAGCTCATCCATTCCCACAGTGGTGAGATAGATCACGGGTAAACTACCGAATTCGATAATGGCGAAAAACAACGTAAACCAGAGATAAAGCTGCCTGGCCGATCGATTATCCATGGGAATCGGACGTAGTTCGTCCCGATAGGGGGAGAAAATATTTCGCAACATAATCATCCATATCCTGAACTTGATCAGTGCAAACAGTCCCTCATTAAAGAGAACGTCGAGGTAAAGGTTGGGTTGAAGCAGAAAGAGCGAGCTAACGTAAATTGTAATACCTAATACAGCGATTCCAATAAGCTGAATGATAACTCTGGCGATAATAAATCTGATCTTAAGATTCAGGGATTTTTCCTGGGTCTCAACAAATCGATATAGCCGTTTAAGAAGCTTTTGAGTGGTAATGAACTCAAAAACCAGGCCAATGAGTAATATGAGTCCAAGTATTCCAATTACTGACCATAACCCCCAGCCGATTTCCGGAGACGTTATTTTCATAACCGCTTCCTTGAGCTCCGCTGGATAGGTAGGCAGTAGATGGATCAGTTTTTTGATGCGGTCGCTAAATTTTAGTCTCGATTGAGTTTCTTCCCAGTCGTTAAGGATCGTTTGATCATAGGAGACCGTTTGTTCAGAAGCTTGATCTCTTTCCCCTTCTCTGTCATTACCTGTGGAGCTCAGCATGTGCGTTAGCAGGGATTCAATCTGCTTATGACTCAGGGTCCGTTTTGTCTCTCCAGTGCTGCTTTCCCCAGATTCCGAGCCGATCTGACTATAGTCCTGGGCAAAACTATTTGCGCTAATCGCTAGCACGGCACCAAGGCAAAGCAGGACGGCGATTAGCTGGTTTCTAATGGGTTTGGCAAAGCGCCGGGGTGAAAAACCGGATTCGGGGCTTTTACGTATTGTCATTTGTGCTGCCATTGATATCGTCACTAGCCTGATCGGGGATGGGTGTGGAGATGTGCATTTGTTTAGTTAATTGGTCTGAATCATGGATCATTCATAGACCTCAAATAGACATCAGTAAAGGGCCATAAGTTCTTACTGAATGAGTCATGGGTGCCATTCATACATATCTAAATATCATTCATAGATATTAACCATACATTTCGACCATAGCTGCATATGGGGATTGGGTGTGAAGATTACACAGCGAAAAAATTCGAACTCCAGTCACCCGGGGCTTCACAAACAACGTTTCCTTTTTCAATCAAATAGCCAATGGAGGCTAGTATGGAATACTCTGCAGCGGTGTGAAGCTCAGGTGGTGTGTCAGGATAAAGTTGTTTTCTTAGTTCAGAGAGTGTTGCCCTGGTCCGCCCCAAAGCGGATTGTATTTGCTCAATCCGTTGTTTACGGTGGGAGATAGTCTGGTTGATGACCTGGTGAGGGTCAGTGATGGATGGGCCATGGGTCGGCCAGTAAATTTGCTCCTTCCTCAAGGTGAGTTTTTCGAGGCTCTTTAAATAGTCCTGCATATTACCGTCCGGTGGCAGAATAACTGTAGTGGACCATGCCATTAAATGATCGCCGCAGAACAAGGTGTTTTCGTTCAGATAAGCAAAACAAAGGTGATTCGAGCAATGACCAGGAGTGTGGACAGCTTCGATTTCCCAATTCTCTCCCCGTAGAATTTCCCCGTCTTCCAATTCGAAATCAGGCACAAAATCCCGGTCAATTCCCGCTTCCATTGAATCTGTGTTGTCTGCGCATCCCCCGTGTGGTCCAAAGCCAAATGTTGCTGCATTGGTGAAAGTTTTCAGTAAACGGGCCCCTGGGGAGTGATCCGCATGGGTATGGGTGATAAGTATATGGGTAATCACTTCTCCTGGTTCCAGTGCCCCCAGGATGTTATTGATATGACCGGGTAGAAAGGGGCCGGGGTCAATTACCGCGACCTCGCCCTTGCCAATCAGATAGGTCCCTGTGCCGTGATAGGTGAAAGGACCTGGGTTTTGCGCGAGAACCCGTCGAATCCCGGGGGCGGGATTTTCTACGGCACCGTATTTTATTTTTTCCGGTCGGGATTCGTCACTGATCTGCATCGTCGGAACCGTGTTCACCTATGGTGTTGATCCTGAACACCATAACTTTTCGTTTTCTGTATCCCCTTCAGAATTTGGGAAATTAGTTTGGGACCCTGATAAATTAATCCGGAGTATAGCTGAATCATATCTGCTCCGGCTTGTAAGGTCGTAATGGCAGCTTGTGGACTATCGATTCCACCCATTCCAATAATGGGAATCTCCCCGCGTAAGTGCCCGTAGAGCGCGGAGATAATTTCGACGGATTGGTTATGCATCGGGCTACCGCTTAGTCCGCTGGCTTGTGGGGCCAAAGTACTATTTTGTACGCTATGTCGGGATAAAGTGGTGTTGGTTGCTGCGACGCCGTCGATTTGATGAGTTCGAAGCAATCGGGTAATGCCATGAATCTGAACCTGATCAATATCCGGAGAGATTTTCAATACCAGAGGTATGGCCTTACCAAGTTCGTCGGATAGCCTTTGTCGCTCGTGATTCAATATCCCCAACAAACTGTCCAGCTGCTCGTCCTGCTGTAGATTTCGCAAATTCTTGGTGTTTGGAGAGGAGATATTGATAGTGACGTAATCGGCGAATTCCGCCACTCTCCTAAGACCAATAAGATAATCGTCATTCGCATGCTCCATGGGGGTAGCGGCATTTTTCCCGATATTAATTCCCTTAATGATGTCGGGGTTAGCTTTCGCCAGGTTGGTGATAAATTTATCAAGCCCAATACTGTTAAACCCCATGCGATTAATGATTGCATTATGGTTCGTCAGTCGAAACATTCTTGGTTTTTCGTTGCCTGCCTGAGGCTTGGGCGTTACCGTGCCGAGTTCAATCCAACCAAATCCGAAGGCGTGAAGAGCATTACAGGCATTGGCCTGTTTATCCAGTCCGGCGGCAAGCCCCACGGGATTGGGAAAGGTCAGGCCCATTAGTTTTCTGGGCTTTGACAGGTTTTTTGTGCCGTAAACGAGTTTGATCGCCTGGCAGATCATTCTACTATTGGATGCTTTCGCCAAACCGTCCAGAACCAGATCATGACTGGTTTCCGCATCAAGTCGAAATAAGAGTGGGCGCAGTAATTTGTACATAAGCCGGGATAAATGTCAGAAACCTTCGTGATCTCGTAACAAGCGCCATTTACCGCTTTCCAGCTTGCCGAGTTTCACGTTGCCAATCCGGACCCGAATCAAACGGGTAACCTGCAGATCAACCAGCTCACACATTCTGCGAATTTGGCGCTTTTTGCCTTCTACCAAAACGAATCGCATCTGGGAGCCTTTGATATGATCCACACCAGCGGGCTTTAACGGTTGATCGTCGAGGGACAGCCCATGGCGCAGGAGTGTGAGTTTTTCCGGCGTAATTTCCCCAGTTGCCCAAACCAGGTATTCTTTTTCGATACGATTTTCAGGGCCGATCAGTTGTTTGGCAATGCGTCCATCCTGGGTAAAAACGATCAGCCCCATGGAGTCGATATCCAGTCTCCCTGCTGGTGCCAGCCCCTTCCGGCTGGGTATTTTGTCCCCGGGGTGTTGACGGTTTACTCCATCAATGAGCATGACTGCGGAGGTATAACCGTCTTCCGGTAAGCCGGAAACATAATCCATGGGTTTATTAAGTAATACAGTGGCCAACGACGCCTGGGCGTCCTGTGCCTTCTTATTCAGGGTGATTTTGGCAGAGGGTAATACCTTGATACCTAGGGTATGGATTCGCTCGCCATCCACATAGACCATGCCGTTTTCGATGAACCTATCCGCTTCACGACGAGAGCATATTCCCCTTTGAGACATGAGCTTGGACAGACGAACGGGTTCCTCCCCGCTGGCTGAATTTGCTGTTCCTTGCTTTGTCATTAGTCTGGTCTGGTCTGGTATGGTATGGAAAAAGTAGATAGTGGGTTTCATCTATCGCTGATTGAATGATTCCACCGCCTGAATCGCATTGCCAATATAGCTGGCCGGTGTCATCGTCATTAATTCCTGTTTGGCTTCCATGGGAATATCCAGGTTCTGGATAAATGCTTTTAGGGAAGATTGATTAATACCGTCTTTTCCCCGGGTTAACGCCTTGAGTTTCTCATAGGGTTCATCCACACCATAGCGACGCATCACCGTTTGAATTGGCTCCGCCAATACCTCCCAATTATTGTCCAGATCCTGGTTCAGGCGATGGGCATTGATTTCCAGTTTGCCCATGCCCTTTAGGGTGGACGACATGGCGATAACGCTGTAACCAACCCCAACGCCAAGATTCCGTAGCACAGTAGAATCGGTCAGGTCCCGTTGCAAGCGGCTAATGGGCAGCTTGTTTGCCAGGTGATTCAACATGGCATTGGCCATGCCAATGTTTCCTTCGGAGTTTTCAAAATCGATGGGGTTGACCTTATGGGGCATGGTGCTGGATCCGACTTCTCCCTTAACGACTTTCTGTTTGAAATAACCCAGGGAGATATACGACCAGATATCCCGGTCGAAGTCGAGTAATATGGTGTTGAAGCGCGACAATGTGTGACAAAACTCAGCGATGTAGTCATGGGGCTCAATTTGGGTTGTCATGGGGTGATAGGACAATCCCAGACTGGTGACGAAGGTTTCTGAAACCTGAGGCCAATTGACCTTGGGATAAGCGCTGAAATGGGCATTAAAATTCCCTACGGCACCGTTCATTTTTCCCAAAATGGTCTGAGCCGAAAGCTGTTCGATGCACCGCTCCAATCGGTGAGAAACATTGGCGAATTCCTTCCCCATGGTGGTGGGGCTGGCAGGTTGGCCATGGGTTCTGGCGAGCATGGGTTGCCCGGCGTATTGCTGGGAGAGATCGCGAACACGGTGGTTGGTCGCCTCCATTAGAGGTAACACCACATTATCTCTGGCGCCCTTTAACATGAGCGCATGGGAAAGATTATTGATGTCTTCGGAGGTGCAGGCGAAATGAATAAACTCGTTAACCGCCATTAAAGCAGGTAGGTTGCTAATTTTTTCCTTAAGAAAATACTCAACCGCCTTGACGTCATGATTGGTGGTGTTTTCTATTTCCTTGACTCGCTGGGCATCTTCCACGGAAAAGTTTGTGACCAGGTTTCCCAGAAATTCCAGATCTTCATGGGAAAAGGAAGGGACCTCATGAATATCACTCTGCCGGGAGAGATGAATAAACCATTCAACTTCAACGTTTACCCGAGCCTGTATAAGGCCATACTCACTGAAATAGGGGCGAAGCTCAGCGGTTTTTTGCTCATATCGTCCGTCCAGTGGTGAAAGAGCGGTTAGTGCATTGAGCGCGAGAATTTGTTCAGACACAGCAAGATTCTAGAGTGAAAACTGGACTGTGGATGATATCATATTCACGGTGTTTGGCCTCATGAATGCAACACCTCGGTTAGGCGATGATTTCTGTTTTATGGCTGGTTTTTTCAGGCCACCCGGTTCGGCAGGGGGGTGTCCTGGGCGCTCGACCTGGGATCAGTCTGGGGTTAGTCTGAGATCAGGTCCCATGTAAGCATGAGGCTGAGTTGTAATCTGCTGTCCTGGAAAATTAAAAAACTGATATGAAAATTGGCATGAAAATAGTGGTAAAAGTTAACAGAGGAAACCGTGATGCTCTGGGTTAAGTCATTCCACATTATCGCCATGGTGACCTGGTTTGCCGGATTGTTTTATTTGCCGAGGCTGTACGTCTACCATGCTCAGGCAACAGACGAAATCAGTATCGAGCGATTCAAGATCATGGAAAGAAAACTGTTTTTCGGCATCATGACCCCAGGGGGAATTCTGACCCTGATATTGGGCGCCTGGTTGTGGTTAGGTTATGGGTTTAGTGGTTCCTGGCTGATGTGGAAACTGGCGCTGGTGGCCCTGGTGATTTTGCATCACATTTGGTGTTACAAGGCGCTGGTCGCCTTTCGCGAAGACCGTAATACCCATGACCACGTTTTTTATCGCTGGATGAATGAGTTGCCCGTATTGGTATTAATCGCTATCGTCATACTGGTCGTGGTTAAACCAGTTTAGCTCTCTCTATCTCGCTTCTCCATCCAGCTTTCCCAGGAATCGCCTTTATGTTCTCCGTCGTTTTATTCCAACCCGAGATTCCGCCCAATACCGGAAATATTATTCGCTTATGCGCCAATACCGGATGCCGCTTACACTTAATCGAACCCCTGGGATTTAAACTTGAAGAAAAACAGCTAAGAAGAGCGGGGTTGGACTATCACGAATACACCGATGTTCAAAGCTGGAAAGACTGGCATCGCTTTGAGGCACACATGAACAGTGGCTCACCAAATCGCCTGATCTCCTTTTCCACCAAAAGCCAGAACCTTTACAGCGACTATCGTTATCAAAAAGGAGACCATCTCCTATTCGGCTCGGAAACCAGCGGCCTGCCAGAATCCGTCAGGGAGCGAATACCCCCGGAAAACCGACTCACCATCCCCATGTTCGGCGAAACCCGAAGTCTCAACCTGTCAAACAGCGTCGCCATCGTGGTCTATGAAGCCTGGAGACAACATGGTTTTGTCTCAGTATGAGTGGGGTCAGAGTCGTAAGTATTCCACTCACTCCTTGATCGCCGATTTCGCCTGTCTGGCTAAATCCAGATTAGTGGATACCGTTGTCGTAGACGGATGAGTGCTTCCCAGGTACTCTGTAAATATCAACAGTGCCTGTTCATAGTACTCAATGGCCCGGTCATACTCGCCCTTCGAATTCCACGCTAATCCCAGATTATTGTGGCGTATAGCTACCTTAGGATGAACTTCGCCGAAGGTTTTAAGATCACTGGCAAGGGCCAGCTCATAATACTCAATGGCTCGATCATACTCTCCCTTTGAATCCCACGCCCCTCCCAGATTATTGCGATCTATCGCCACATGGGGATGATCCTCGCCGAAAGTCTTAAGATTACTGTCAAGGGCCAGCTCATAATACTCAATGGCGCGGTCATACTCGCCCTTTGAATCCCACGCCCCTCCCAGATTATTGCGGACTCTCGCGACATTAGGATGATCTTCGCTGAAGGTCTCAAGATCACTGTCAAGGGCGAGCTCAAAATACTCAATGGCCCGGTCGTACTCCCCCTTTGAATCCCACGCACTTCCCAGATTATTGCGTCGTATCGCCACCCTGGGATGTTCCTCACCAAAGGTCTTAAGATCACTGTCGAGGGCCAGCTCATAATACTCAATAGCCCGGTCATACTCGCCCTTCGATTTCCACGCTAATCCCAGATTATTGCGGTCTCTCGCTACATGGGGATGCTCCTCTCCGAAGGTCTTAAGGTTACTGGCAAGTGCTAGCTCATAATACTCAATGGCGAGGTCATACTCCCCCTTCGATTCCCATGCACTTCCCAAATTGTTGCGGTGCATCGCCACCCTGGGATGATCTTCGCCGAAGGTCTCAAGATCAATAGTAAGCGCCTGTTTTCTGTAAGTCAGCTCAAGATCATGTCCTCCCACCAGTCTTGCCAGCTCTCCTGCGCCGCCCAGATAAAGAGCATTTTCCGGTGACAGTTGGATGGAACGCTGGGCGTGTTTAAATCCCTCCCCATACCGAATTGCTTCCAGCGCTATCCGGCTACGTTGATAGGCTGCCTCCGCTGCCGCGTCTATCACTCCCTGGGATTCGACTTCTATTTGAGAGAAAATCTGATCCGCTTTGGCCCGATCTCCTTCGGATAGGGCCGACAATGCGTCATCCAGTAATTCGTCGGAAACCTGGCCCCGAATGGTTTCCAGTTGCTCAATTCGTTTTCTTAAATCGGCAATGGTGGACTCATAACTCGTCCGAATGTCCCATAACTGTTTTTCAATCCCGGCCTTTTCCCTCAGCAAAATCCCCCGGTCGGCGTCAAAGGACCGGGTCAACGCCAATGTAATTTCTTCTTCACGGCGTCGCAGTCCCTGTTCATACTGCTCCAACGAGATACCAATGTTGATATCGCCCGAACCACTATGGACAATCGGACTAGTCGCATCGCCGTTTATAACCATGCCTGAATTTGGTGCAGATGATTCGGCCTGTGAGGAGACGGTGTTTTGAGATGGATTAAAGTACTCGAATATCGACCAAACACCCCCCAGCATAGCGATGAATATCATCACCACAATCTCCCTATTCTGCAACAACCTGTTTTTCACTTTTTCGAACCACATAAGGGATTGTATTTCTCCAGCAATCAAATCGAACAGGTTTCCCCACAATTCACAGCGTCCATGACTAACCGCACTTCCAGACGACTCCTCGTTCCCACGGAGGACCGTGGGAACGAGGGGTGACTTCTGCGGCCATTTCAACGGATTCAAATTACACCCGTGGGTCAGAAATATCATGTGGCTTATGCCACACTATTTGAAGAAAGTACGTTGTGTCCGGATCAATCACCACCCCAGAAAGCAATTCCCTCTCATTCCCACGGTCCCCGTGGGAATGCATACTGACCTAAAAATGCACTCGACAGATACCACTGGATCAGCATTAAAGGAATAGTTATGACTCTGGCCTCATTGGTCCCTCCTTAAACTAAGAGCCATTATTTTCTCTCGTTCCCACGGTCCCCCGTGGGAATGCATACTGACCTAAAAATGCACTCGACAGATGCCACCAGGTCAACACCAAAGGAATAATTGCAACTTCGACCCCATTGGCCCTTCCCTAAGCTAAGAGCCATTATTCTGGAACCATTTCAATGGCCTTAAAATTATACCCATACACGAGAAAAATGATGTGGTCTATACCACACTATTCACAGAAACTGGCTGCTTTCGAAGCCAGCACATCAGAAAAGCAGCCCCCCGTTTCGTCTTTCGTAATTGAGCTTTACCCTCACATCCGTATGCATTCCCACGGAGGACCGTGGGAACGAGGGAGAAACTTCCGGAGTAATCCCTGGCGCTTGAATACCGTCAATGAATGGGACCATCTATATGACCCCTGTTCCACAGGATTATGATGAATGTAATCGAGCTTTACCCTCACACCCGTATGCATTCCCACGGGGGACCGTGGGAACGAGGGATGGTGTCCCACTCCAGAGATTGCCCACGACCCTGAAAACATTCGTTCCGCTGAAACGGGAGTTTAAAGAGAGGGTGGATGCCTGATTTTTAGCCATTATTTGAATAGCGATTTCCTTCTCGTTCCCACGGCCCCCCGTGGGAATGCATACCAGCCCCCAAAAGGCCCTCACCAAACCCGTTCCACCGTCAACAACCTAGGACTCCCGGCGTAGTCCCGGGCACTCGAATAGCGCCAATGCACAGGATCATCTACATATCCTCGCTCCACTGGATTGCGATGAATATACTCTATCTTCTGCCGCATCATCTCTTTATTTTGGATCAGAATCGGATGGGATCCCTCCTGCCAGATCTGATATAGCCTGTCACGCTTATGCCTCTTCTTGTAGAACGCCAGCTGATCCAGCAGCAACGAAGCCTTCTTTTCCTGTAAATAACCAATCAGTTGTCTTGATGTATAGCTCTTAAAACGTCTGACATGGACGTCTAATTGCGGGCTTTGGGCGATGAGATGAATATGATTTTCAAGAATGACATAGGCGTAAAGGGTGAACCCTTCCTGCATGAGATATTGAAATGAGCCAAGCAGAATATCTACTCCGGCGGGGCGGGTGAACAGGGGAATCCAATGGGAAACCGTTAACGTCAGAAAGTGCGGTGCTTGAGGTTCAGTGATCTGATAACGGCTTCTACCCATGTTGGCGTCCTTGGTGGTGGGTTGTGATGGTCTGTTTTGAATTGTAGCCTGGGAGGGGTTCTCGTTCCCACGGTCCTCCGTGGGAATGCATACCGAGACAAAAACGCACTCAACGAACAATACCAGATCGAGATAAAAAGGTTTTCTCCTACGAAAAGTTTCCTGACACATAAACCAAAGCAAGCCTCCATTGAGGCCACTGCTACCGGGTTTTCAGCTTACTCGGAAAGATGCAATGATTGCTGAGACTATTTCAATGGTCACGTCAATGGATCTAAACTGTTTCCTGTTTCTATTAACGTTGGGACAACTAGCGTATTATTTTTGATGGTCGATTAAATTGAAAACTGGTTTTAGAATACGTGGAGCGGTTACCAGAGGGTGGGTGCGGGAGTTCCAGAAAATTCATTGATGGGAGCTTTAGATAATAGTTGGTGAACCAGATCCTTTTTTGTCACCCATATCGGTAAAAAGATTTGAAATTATTAGGAGAAAATGGGAAATGTATAAACTTTTCTATGCGTTGAAGAGTGCGTCAATGGGTGTCCGTGTGATGCTGGAGGAGATTGGTGTGCCTTATGAATTGATCCAAACTTCGGTGAAGATGGATGAGCCGAGGCCGCCTGAGCAGTTGGCGATCAACCCAAACGGTTGGGTGCCAGTCCTGGTTTGGGATGATGGAGCGATTTATGAGTGCGTCGCAATCACGGTGTTTTTATGCGATCGATATCCAGAAGCGAATTTGGCGCCCGCCATTAATGACGCCAGGCGTGGGCTTTATTTGCAGACACTGGTTTATTTCTCGAATTCTGTTCAGAATGCATTTCAGCTAACCTATTATCCAGATCGCTTCGCCGACACTCCGGAAGATGAGCCGAGCGCCCAGCGGCGGGGAAATCGGCGGCTACGGGAAACCTGGAAGGTTATTGATGATCAGGTTGGTGACAACAAATGGGTGCTTGGTGATCAGTTTAGTGCTGCTGATATTTATCTCTTTATGCTAACCACCTGGCTGCGGCCTGCACTAGGTCACCCGACCATCGACGAGTTTCCCAACGTTAAACGCATTGCTGATATGGTTGTGCAACGGCCAAGCGTTCGGCTTATTTACGAGCCGTGGATTGCGGATCCGCATTATTGAGGTTAGTGGAGGTTTGGCGTTTGGTATGCATTCCCATGGGGGCTTGTGGGAGCGAGGTAGTGGGTCTTGTGGTTTAGGTGAGGTGTTTGGCGTTGGTACGCATTCCCATGGGGGACCGTGGGAACGAGAGTGTGGGTTAGGTTGTTTCGGCTTTTGGATTGCGTTGTAGAAGTCGCTGAACCGCGATTTTCGGATCGTCGCCCAGGTGGAGGACTCGATAAACCTGTTCTGTGATGGGCATATCGACGTTAAGTTTTTCGCTGATCATATAAAGCTCCTTGACCGTTTGAATGCCTTCGATCTCCTGGCCGATCTCCTTGGTAATTTCTGCTTGTGATTTTCCCTGTCCCACTCCTAATCCGAATCTCCTGTTTCTTGATTGGTTATCAGTACAGGTGAGAATTAAATCGCCGACTCCGGTTAATCCCATGAAGGTTTCTGATCGCCCTCCCAATGCCAGGCCCAGTCGGGTTAACTCAGACAGTCCCCGGGTGATTAGCGCTGCCCGTGCATTGGCACCATATCCCAGACCGTCGCTAATGCCCGCAGCAATGGCCATGATATTCTTTACAGCTCCTCCAATTTGGACACCGATGATGTCATCACTGTGGTAAACCCGGGTTGAAGGAGTACGAAACCAGTGGGCCAGAGATTTGGCCTGATCCATGTTGGCGCTGGCAGTGGTTAGGGCGGTGGGTAGGGATATAGCGGTTTCCTTGGCAAAACTGGGCCCTGAAACGATGGCTCGTTTTGCATGACTCCCAAAAATCTTTCGAGCGACATCACCAAGTAATTCACCGGACCGCGGTTCAAATCCTTTTGTCCCCCAAACGATGGTGGCATCATCGGGATTGTAATCCCTTCGTATTATCTCGTTATGCAGAGATTCCAGAGTGTGACTGAAAGCATGACTTGGTACGACGATCAGGAAACACAATGCTGAATCAATCAGATTACTTAATGAAGGTTCTATCTCGAGGTTTTGAGGAAGAGTGACACCCGGTAGATAGCGTTTATTTTCCCGGGTACTTTGCATCTCATTCATGGATGCGGTATTTCTGCCCCAGAGTTTTACCTTTTTTACATTATGGGATACCGCAATGGCAAGAGCCGTACCCCATGAGCCAGCTCCAAGAACGGACACACTTTTGGGCGAGGACGGGGACTCAGTCAAGATTAAATCCGGTTTGGTTTTTTGGGGATAAAAATATCAAACACAATCTGATGAATTGCTGATGAATTAGTGGGTAGTGGTTGATGATTCGGCCTGCTCGGGCTGACTTTCTGTGGTATTCTCGTTCAGTTTTCGCATATAAAGGGCTTCGAAATTAATGGGGGATATCAGTAGTGGCTGAAAACCACCCTTGGTGACCAGACTGTTAATTTCTTCCCTGGCAAACGGTAACAGGATGTGTGGGCAGGCAACTTCTTTCATGATATTCATTTTTTCTTCTTCTGCATGCTGGAGCAGGAAAACCCCAGCCTGTTCCACTTCCACAAGAAATGCCACATTATCATCAGTTTTCGCTGTAATTGTAACTTTCAAAACGACTTCATAGAAATCCTCGTTGTCTTCCAGTAGCGAGTTTTCCATGGCGACCTGCATATCAATGGTTGGCTGTGGGCCGCCGGTTTGGGTGAAAATTAATGGTGCATTGGGAGACTCGAAAGATACGTCTTTAATATAGACTTTTTTGAGCTCGAGATTGGATGGAGTGGTGTTCTTGGTCATGATTTAGTGTTCTGCCCGTAAATTGATGGAGTCCGTTCGAGAAGCTGGACTGGACGTTGTTCTACTTCTTTTCCAGTGGAAGATTTTCTTTTCTCCAGGCGGCGAGCCCTCCGGTTAGCACATAAACCTCTGTGTATTCGTTTTTCCGTAGAATGGCGGCTGCCTTGCCAGTTTGGTTTCCCGCCTCACAAGCGAGGATAACGCCCTTATCCTTATACTTTTTAAGTTTTCCCATAGAGTTTTCAAATGTGCTGATGGGTAAGTTGATGGATTGGGAGATATGGCCGTTTTTGAAGGCCTCCGCTTCTCGAATATCCACCACAATAGCGGAAGTACGCGATTGAACCTGGGGTAACTGTAAAGCGGAAACCCGTTTAGCGCCGGCCACGCCCCGGTTGGAGGGATCAATGGCGAGTAAAACAATAATCACTCCCAGCATCGCAAAGAGATACCAGTACTCAACAAAAAATTCGATAAACATACTTATGATTTCGGTGGACAAGAATTGGGCTCGGATTCTACCTTAGTGATGGTCGAGTGTGGATGCAATTTATCGTCTGATTTTCTTCCAGAGCATAATAAGTGGACAAAAACCCTTACAAAGTGCGCAAAATGACTTGGGTTAACGCGGGGCGGGTTGATTTCTCTGTTCTGGATGGGCCATTGCGAACCGGGGCGGCCTGTGGCACTCTGCGGCCCGATTCCGTACTAGAAGCATGTTGCCGTTATTGGGTATTTATCGGAGGCTCCTAATCGTTAATGAAATTTGTTGAGTTATTCTCCAGTCGAAGGTTATTTACGCCGGGAAAGGTGGTGGAAAAGTTCCATTCCGTCCCTTTGCGGATGTTCTGGACGGATGCTCTTCATGGATGCTCTGGACAGATGATGATGTTGCGTGTGCTGCTGCTTTCTACCAGTTTAGTCATGTTGTTGTTTTGGAGTCCACCGTATTGGGCCCAGAATCGATCCGAATCCGAACTCACCGTTCTGAAGCAAAAAATCAGCTTGCTGAAACAGCAAATGGAGATCGAGAGAAAAAATGAATCTGATGTGGTAAGACAGCTCAGCGATATAGAAAGGGAGGTCTCCCAACTTAATAGTGAGCGACATGGGTTGGAGAAAAAAATCAGGAAAATTGAAGACGAAAAGGTGTTGATGAACGAGGAACGGGCTGCGTTAATTCTTCAAAACGAGAATACAAATGACAATTTGAGGTTGTTATTCAGGTCCAGTTATATGATCCAGCGGCAGGGTAGTATGAAACTGTTCTTCAATCAGCAGGACCCCGCTTCTGTTTCCCAGTCCCTGACATTCTACCGGTATCTGATTGAATCAAAGCGGCGCTATTTACAGGAAATCAGTAATCGTCGCGACGAAATTGCAAGCATTAGCAATAGCCTTGGGAAGCAGGAAAAAGAGATAAGTGGGCTCTTATCTGGTTTGGCGAAAAATCAAAAAACACTGAAGACGAAAGAACAATCAAGAAAAAAGCAGTTAGCGCGAATTCAGGCCAGACTGACAAACGATGCTCAAATCGCGGATATTTACGATAAAAAGGAAGAGGAGCTGCTACGTCTGCTAGGCCAACTGGGAAGTGGGAAGCCCCCGAAACTAGAAAATAGCTCTCTTTCCCGTGGGAATAGCGCAGTTCCTGATCCGTTTAGGCATCATAAGGGGAGGTTGAATATGCCACTAAAGGCACCCATTCGTTATCAGTTCGGTCAGAAGCGAAAAGAGAGTGGGTTGGTTTGGGACGGTGTTATGCTGGCGGTTAAAGAAGGCCAGCAAGTGAAGTCGATTTATACCGCCCAAGTGGTTTATGCGGACTGGTTTCGAGGGTATGGGCAGTTAGTTATTCTTGATCATGGCGATGGTTTTATGAGCCTGTATGGGCATAATCAACTCCTGTATGTCGAACTTGGTGACACCATTGAGGTCGGACAGTTAATTGCTAACGCAGGGTCCACAGGGGGACTACCCCAACCAGGTCTCTATTTTGAAATTAGGGATAATGGGGTGCCAGTCAATCCCTTGACCTGGTGCAAACGCCAGGGATAACCATTGTCTCCCCGGATCGGTATGCAGGATAGGTTCGTGCTATCCTGAGGTCTTGAATTAGTGCACCAAAGGTCATGTCGGATCGCTATAGTCAGGTTGATATGACCAAGTTGATATAAGTCGATACGGCTGGGTCGATATGGCCAGATCAATATAAAAGCTGTTGAGCCCCTGGTCGCTCGTGAATCTGATTTTTACGAACGTTGTTTTTGTGAACCTGGTTCTTATTGATCTATTCACTGTTGACCTATTCGATGTCGACTTATTCAATGATTTAAAAAATAGGATGAAAACAGAAGGCTGTCAAAGTGAATAAATCAGGAACTTTAAACCATACTATCCATACTATCAGGGGGCATCGCACCCGAGGTCAGAGGATTCGAAACACCATCGCTGTGCTTGTTGTGATCTCAGTCTTCTGCTACGCCCCGGTTCGGGCGCAGGATGCTTCCGAACCGAGTCAACCCGTTGAAGATGTGGCCATTGATGATTCCCCTTCGGATACTTCCCCTTCGGATATTTCTGTGAATCCCAGCCTTCCGTTGGAAGAAATAAGAATGTTCTCCGAAGTTTTTGAGCGTATCCGAACGGAATACGTTGATGAGGTTGATGCGCGCACGCTCATTAAGAACGCCATTAAAGGCATGCTTAATGGACTTGACCCTCACTCCAGTTTTTTGGCGCCAGAAGACTATGAAGATCTGGTAAACAGTTCAGAAGGCAAGTTTGGCGGATTAGGAATTGAAGTTGTCATAGAAGATGATTTGTTGAAGGTCGTGTCCCCCATCGACGATACTCCGGCATCACTGGCGGGAATAGAGTCTGGGGATGTCATTGTGATGATAGATGGCGAGCCTGTGCAGGGTTTGGGACTAAGGAAAAATGTCGAGAAAATGCGCGGAGTACCTGGAACGAAAATTAAGCTGACGATTTTCAGAGAGGGAGAGGACGGCCCTCTGGAAATGACGCTGGTACGTGCAAACATCAAGATGTCCAGTGTAAAGGGAGAAATTCTGGAACCGGGATTCGCCTATACCCGTGTTTCCAGTTTCCAACAGGATAGCGCTCAAAATCTGAGATTCAGGATCAAAAAGATGGTGTCAAACGGTGATGCTCCCCTTAAAGGACTTGTGCTCGATTTACGTAACAACCCCGGAGGTAATCTGGATAGCGCGGTGGAAATTAGCGATATGTTTCTAAGGTCCGGAGAAATTGTTTCCACTCGGGGTAGAAAAAAGACGTCCATATCCAGTTTTGACGCAAAGCCTGATGACGTCCTTGATGGACTGCCCATGGTGGTCCTGGTGAATCGGGGCTCCGCATCTGCCTCAGAAATTGTTGCTGGGGCCCTTCAGGACCACGGACGGGCGTTGATTGTCGGTGATAAAACTTTCGGCAAAGGATCTGTTCAGGTTGGGGCTAGCCTGACAAATGGTGCAGGTTTGAAATTAACCACTGCGAGATACTATACACCTTCCGGTCGATCAATCCAGGCCACTGGAATCACGCCGGATGTCGTGGTTCGAGCGGTTCGCTATGTGGATGCCGGGGACGAACGGCAGCGAGTTGGGGAAACGGATTTGGTAGGGCATCTTGAGAATGGCAATGATGGCGATGATGTCAACGAAGACAGCGAAGAAAGCGAGACAGTAGCTAGGACCTCTGATTTGCTAGAGGATGATCATGAGTTAATTACCGCGCTCAATGTTTTAAAAGGAATGAGTCTGGTGCGACAGCAATAGGTCCGTAACAGCAAACCGCAGACAACTAACCGGAGTGGAATGGGTGGGGCTGATTGACTATGCCCAGCTTTTTGACCGTTCGACGGCTCTAGTGAATGTTTCGATATAAAGTTCTGATTGGGATGCTCCCTGATTCGGCTCATAGACCATCCGGTCTTGCCCTTCGGATACTGACATTTCATTTCCTGTATGACCTGTCTCTTCCAGGTATGAACTAACCAGTCTCCCCGTACCAATGGCGGTGAGCTCCGGGAATCGCTGGACGACGATAGTACGGTTTAGCGTATCTGCAAGAAACTGACAGAAATAGGGGTTAGCTGAAACACCACCATCAATGGAAATTTCGTCGCCACCTGTAGATAGCTCTGTCATGGCAGCAATGACTTCGGCGGCACGAAATGCAATGCCTTCCAGCATTGACTGCATCATGTCCATGGGATTGGTATCTAAAGATAGCCCAATCCAAAGCCCAGTTGCCCGGCGGTCCCAATGGGGGCAGGCAAGTCCGGACAGCGCAGGAACAAAGGCGAGATGGCGCTGAATTGCTGGTGGTGAGGAAAAATGATTGATTTCGTCGAAGGAAGTAAACAGCCCCAGGGATCCTCCCCAGTTAATCGCAGAACCAGCGCAATAAACTCCCCCATCCAGTGCGTAGATGGTAGGCTGACCATGGCGCTGCCATGCGACGGTAGGCAATAGTCCCTGTTCAGGGGATTGCCGTAGTTTGCTCCCGGTGACTGACAGGGCAAAGGCACCAGTTCCGAAAGTGATTTTTGCATCCCCGGATTGGTGACATCCATGACCGTATAGCGAGGCCTGTTGGTCGACCACACTTGTGACAATGGGAATTTGGGCTCCATTGGATTTTTTGACCACACCAAAATCTCCAGTAGTTGAAACTATCCGGGGCAATGATTCTATGGGGACATTGAAGATTTGACAGAGTTTTTCATCCCATTTCCCGGTATGAATATCCATCAAGGAGGTGCGTGAAGCGGTGGTTAGGTCAGTGACAAAATTTCCGGTCAGTCGATCGAGAAAAAAGGCATCAGTGGTGCCTAGCCGAAGTTTTCCTTTTTTTAGCAAAACCTTTGCTGCGGGCACATGTTCTGTTATCCAGGAGAGTTTTGAGGCAGAGAAATAGGGGTCCAGAGGAAGCCCGGTTTTCTCCATGACATAGTCTCTATGTCCCTGGGCTTTCAAATCTTCGATGGCGTTGATTGTGCGATTATCCTGCCAGACGATAACCGGGCAGATTGCTTCCTTGCTATGCGCATCCCAGGCAAGACAGCTCTCCCCCTGGTTATCAATGCCGATTGCTGAAACATCGGGGCTTTTGTTGATGCAGATTTGAATATTTGTTACTAATTCTTCCGCTGAATGTTCTACCCATCCGGGTTTAGGATAGTGTTGTTGATGTTCGATAGCGTGGGTAATGGTCGGGCTACAGCCGGCTCTTATGAGCAAAGCCCGGGTGCTCGTGGTTCCCTGATCGATGGCCAGTATGCCCCCCGGAACCTTTGTGGCTAGTGTCGACATGTGAGCTTCATAATGGACAATTGAGTCTGGTTTCAATTCTGACTGGTTTCAGGTTTTTGCCCGGTTTCCTGCTCGGGCTTCCGTCTGGTTTTCTGTCTGGTCTTCTGATTGGGGAGAAAATCGAATCAATATTTTGTTCATTCTGCCTTTCTTCGGTTGATCCGGGCTGATGGAAATGCAAGATTTCGCAATAGACAGAATAGCTCTTCGCTCCGGTAGGGTGTTAAAGAATTTACTGGCGAAAGGCGGAGATTCATCGTGATCCCAATGCATTGAAAGCGTTCCCTTGACTGTGGATGAAAAACGCAGTTGGAAACTAATAAGCGATTCCTGTTTCGGACTTTGCCTATCAGACTCTCCCGGCATTATGCCAGCGAAAACCTGGGGAGTGATATAGCGTATACGGTTATCCCTGACCTGGATGGGTATGCGGACAGTGTCACCCGGCAAATTGCCATCCAGAGCGTGTTTGATGTGTTTCGCCACCTGCTTGGCTTCCCGCCAACACCACCCTGAAGTTTCCACTGGATGAGTCAGATTTCCGGTGGCAAAGAAGTCAGAATCTGAGCAACGGCCGTATTGATCCACTGTGGGGCCCCCACTTTTTGGGTCAAATTCCAAATGGCTGGAGCGGATTAACGAAGCTTCCGGTGTAAATTTTCCTGTAAAAATCACCCCATCACAGAGTATTTCTTTGGATATTTCTTTTTCCTGTTTATTTCTATTCTGGATGACCACACCAGTAACATGAGCTTTCCCAGAGATGGCAGCCAGTCTGGTGTTTCTCAGAATGGGGACTCGTAAAACCCGGGCCAGGAGACTAACAGGACGCTAGGCAGTGACGCGAGAATTTTGTTCGATCATGGCCATGGGGCGTATTCCGGCTTTTAAGCAGGTGAGCAATGCGGAAAATGCCACCAGTTCGGTGCCGATGATTACTGGATGTTCAAAGAATTTTTCCCTGGTGAGCAATACAGTGGATTGAAGCGCACCAGTGGTGGTGATCCCCTGGGGCCGTTGTCCCGATATCAATCGTGGCGCTCTTGGGGTCTCCCTTACTCCTGTGGCTATCAGTACTTTTTTTGCATTGATTGTGCTTGAACCGGATGGCTTTGAAAGTTGAAGACATCCCTGGGGGGAAAGCCTAATCACGCTGGTTTGGGTTTGAATATCGACGCCGTAATCGATAGCCTGTCTGATCAATCTCCTGGCGTATTGTGGGCCGGTCAGGCAACGTCGGAATTCCCGAAAACCAAAAGGTGAATGGCTGCAGTATCTGGGAACTCCTCCTGCCTCCTGTTGCCGTTCCAGCACAACTACCCGTTGTACACCCTGCCTGGATAATTCAATGGCCGCTGATAAGCCCGTGGGACCGCCTCCGATAACCGCGACATCCCATTGAGGAGATGACACCTGATTAGATCGGGTGTTCATAGCCTGACTGTTCATGGCCTGACTGTCCATAGCCTGAGTGCCCGGAGCCTCTGTGGGGGTTAGGTCTGCTGGAGTGTTCAATGACGTTTTAATCTCCCAGAAATTGCCTGTGGGATTCAACTCGTGTTTTCCTTACGGAGGGCGAATCGTCGAAACATCCACGTGTTATCTCCTTGAGCTGAGCGGTGCAGTAAAAGCCCTGGCATCTTCCCATGGTGACCCTGGTTCTTCGTTTTAAACCACTTAAACTGCCAACAGGAAGCGGGCCGTTTAGGGCCTGGTGTATTTCTCTTTTTGTCACCCACTCACAATGACAGACAATGCCTCCATTGTTAGGTTTTTGCCAATCTCTTTGCATTGATTCATCAATGGGATTGGCTGTTGGCCAGCGATATTCCTTCAGCGGGACGAATGAGTGATGGCCCCCAGAGTGAATCTTAAAAACATAGTTTGCGATACCCAGTGCAGCACTTAAACCGGTGGAGCGAATACCGTTAACGCTAGTAAGGTTTTTGTCCTTATGGGTTTCGATACAGTAATCCTGACGTCCTGTGGCAGGTCTAATACCGGCATAGCTAGCAGTGACGGTGTGTTCTTTTATAGCCGGAAGTATTTGTTCTCCTTTTTTTGCAAGTTGCTGTAGTGCTGGATTGTCCACTGGCGCATCCTCCCGACTTTCCTGTTCCTCTGCTGTGGGTCCCACCAATAGGTTGCCAAACACGGTTGGGCAAACGACAACGCCTTTGGTTAGCCGGGTTGGTACCGGCAAAATGATCGAATTTATTAAACTCCGGGCTGGTTTGTCGTAGATCAAAAACTGACCTTTTCGTGGCTTTATCTGGAATGTGGATCTCCCCATCAGGAGCTGATCGAGAGCATCACCGTACAGTCCGGCGCAATTAACCACGGAGGTTCCGAAAAAAGTGCCTCTGGTAGTTTTCAACTGCCATTCAGCTCCGTTGAAATTTCCATCCAATACTTCGCAGCTTCTCGCCAGCGTAGCACCATTTTCGATAGCCTGGAGTTGATAGAGATAGGGGCTGGTCCAGGGATCAATTATGGACTCACCGGGAATGAAAACTCCGGATCGGGCAGTTCTTGACAGGTTAGGTTCTTTTTTAGCTATTTCAGTTTTACCAACCAGATGGGCATCATGGGCTCCATTTAGGTGGGCTCTTTCAAGGATGTCAGGGAGGGTGTTTTCCTCTTCTTCTGTCCAGGCAATAACCAGTGCTCCCACGCGATGAACTGATAACCCAAGCCTTTTATGGATATGCATATAGGACTGATAGCCGTCTGCGATGCAGTGTTGTTCCAGAGTCTGGGGTGGCGCATCGAAACCCGTGTGCAAAATTGCGCTATTGCCCTTGCTGGCCCCCATCAAGCAGATCATCGGCTTTTTCAATAGTCAGCACCCGAGCTCCTTCCAGGGTAAAGTGCCGGGCAATGGCACAACCAACTACCCCTGCACCAATTACGATGACATCGAATCTGTTCATAATCTGTTCATGGGTGTCGAACTCTCTTTATTTCCAAATGAGGTGAGATATCACCGTCAATATACTCATCTATTCTCATTATATTGCTTTGGATAACACGGCGAATAGCTATCATATTTTCTAATAGTACGGTGGCCCAACCCGGCTGAGTGGAAAATTAATAAGATTATGTGTTATACAACGAAGTACTACAAACAGCCTTGGAGGACAATTTTGTTATGCCCCGTTTTGTAGCTCTTTATGTCAGATATGTCGACTCCCTGTCCACTCGTTTTGGTCGACTGGCGATGTATGGGATTTTTTTCATGATTGGTACGTTATTACTTTCGGCGGTTACTCGTAATGTATTGAATATTCCCTTGTCGTGGTGTGTGGAACTGGCCCAATTCACCATGACGGCTTACTACATGGTTGGTGGTGCCTATTCGATGCAATTGGGTGATCACGTTCGCATGGACCTGTTATACGATCGATACTCTGAGAAAACAAAGGCCAGAATTGATACCTATACCAGTGTTTTTCTGGTTTTCTACCTTGTCTGTTTGCTAATTGGTTCTATTTCCAGCACGATGTACGCCATCGAATATGATCAGCGCAAGTTTCCCCAGTGGAATCCCTCAATGATACCCATTAAAGTAATTATGGTGTTTGGCATCGTGTTGATGTTATTGCAGTCCATCTCGATATTCTTCAAGGATCTGGCTAAATCAAGGGGAGTCTCATTGTCATGAGTTACGAAGCCATAGCCATTTTGATGTTCTCGTCCATGTTGCTGATGCTACTAACCGGGCAAAGGGTATTTGCTGCTATTGGCATTGTATCATCCGTGGCGGCCCTTCTTTTATATGGAAATGGAGCGGTGGAAATGCCCTTTAATGCGGCGTTCAAATTATTCAATTGGTATCCCCTGTTGACATTGCCCCTGTTTATTTACATGGGTTATATCCTCTCCGAATCCGGTATTGCAAATGATCTGTACCGAATGTTTCACGTCTGGTTTGGTGGCCTAAAGGGAGGGTTGGCGGTTGGTACCATTGTATTGATGATTATCATTTCTGCCATGAACGGTCTTAGTGTGGCAGGCATGGCCATCGGTGACACCATTGCGCTGCCGGAAATGCTTAGAAGGGGTTATGACAAAGTCATGATTACTGGCGTAGTGCAGGCGGGTAGTTCCCTGGGCATATTGGTGCCACCCAGTGTGGTGCTTGTGCTTTATGGGATGATTGCACGGCAGCCCGTGGGGAAACTCTGGCTTGCCGGGGCCATTCCGGGTTTGATGATGGCGGCTATGTTTATTATCTACATTGTTGTTCGTTGTCGTCTACAACCTCATCTTGGGCCCGAATTGGATAAGGAAGAAAGGGATATGCCATTAAAGGAGAAACTCAAATTACTCAGAGCAGGAATAATTCCCTTTTTGATTTTCTTTTTTATGACCGGATTGTTTGTCATGGGAATCACCAGTCTGGTGGAAAGCTCCGCTGTGGGTGCAAGTGCGGCGACGCTGGCGGCATGGAGCAAGGGCAGATTGAACAAATCAGTACTAGAGGAAACCATGAGAAAGACACTGGGGATATCCTGTATGTTTATGTGGATCATTCTCGCGGCGTTATGTTTTGGTGCAGTTTTTGATGGTATCGGTGCGGTTAAGGCGATTGAGTCACTGTTTATTACTAATTGGAATCTCAGTCCCTGGGAAGTATTAATAATGATGCAGCTGTCTTATCTGGTGATGGGTATGTTTCTTGATGACACGGCAATGCTGGTGATTGTGGCTCCCCTGTATGTTCCCCTGGTAAAGATGTTGGGCTTTGATCCTATCTGGTATGGCGTGCTTTACACTATCACCTGCCAGATCGCCTATATGACCCCACCGTTTGGCTATAACCTGTTTCTTATGAAAGCCATGGCACCGAAGGAAATTGCGCTAACAGACATCTATCGATCCATTATTCCCTTTGTGATGGTAATGACATTGGCTCTGATATTAGTGATGGTTTACCCACAGATTGCACTTTGGCTGCCGGAATATGTTTATTCGCGGTAGTATCCAGGTGTGATTCCTTTTTTCCCAACCCAGTAGGAGTTATGTATGAAAGAGAAAAAACCTTCGTTAGAAACCGGAAACACCAATCGCCGAGATTTTATAAAGAAGGCCGGGGTCGCGGCAACGGGAGCTGTCGCTGCTTCAACCGCTCCTTATGTCTACTCGGCCACTAATCCTATTAAGTGGCGTTTACAAACCTACTCCGGTGCGCCGCTGGGGGCCCATGTCATTCTTCCCCAGATCGAAGCTTTTAACCGGGCAGCCCATGGGCAAATGGAAATTGAATTGTATTATGCCGACCAATTAGTGGCTACGGATGAACTTTTTAGGGCGATGCAGAACGGCACCATTGATGCGGTGCAAAGCGATGACGCCACCATGGCATCCCCGGTAGACATTAATGTTTTCGGTGGTTATTTTCCGTTCTCAACCCGTTACAGCCTCGATTTGCCAGTGTTGTTCAAATACTATGGTTTGAATGAAATTTGGCAGGAGGCCTACGACGAAGTAAAAGGTGTCGAATGGCTCGGAGCGGGTGCCTGGGATCCGTGTCATATTTTTACTAAAGACCCCATCCATTCACTGGCAGATATGAAAGGGAAACGGGTATTTGGGGTACCAACAGCGGGTAAATTCCTATCCCGTTACGGTTTGGTGCCGGTTACTTTACCCTGGGACGACATTGAGGTTGCAATCCAAACCGGCGAGCTTGATGGAGTTGCCTGGTGTGGGTTTACCGAAGCTTATGAAGTGGGTTGGGCGGATGTCTGTAACTATGCATTGCTGAATAACGTCACCGGCGCATGGTGCGGTTCCTATTTTGCGAATAGCAAAAGCTGGGAGAAAGTACCACCTCATTTGCAGGAGCTATTTAAGCTATCCATTGATATTTCACATTACTATCGCCAGGTCTGGTATTGGGGTGGTGAAGCCAAGCTCCGGGTAGAAGGCGAAAAAATGGAATTGACTACCATTCCAGCGGACGAATGGAATCAGGTGGTGAAGGATGCCGAGGAGTTCTGGGACGATCTTGCATCCATTAGTCCCCGGGCTGCCAGAGTGGTTCAGATTTTTAAGGACTATACCGCGGTTATGGAAAAAGCTGGCGTACCCTATCGGTATAGCTAGTCCGTCCTGAAAAAAGGCGCGATGTCGTTAGCGATCATGCGTCATTTTCGACCTTCGGATCAGGACAACACCCAGACGACGATTAGCGGCGTCCCAAGGGGCTGACAACAGGCAATGGCGAGTAATGTTTGCTCTTCGCCGTTGGGTTTTTCAAACAAAAAGAAAGCGATCATCCACTTTCTCAAATTCCACGCGCAACCCGCCATCAGCAGATTGATACGGTCTCCTTCGGCTCCCTTCAGCCAGCTCCTCAATAAACGATGATCATGCTTCAAATGACCGATGATCGGTTCTATCGCACTTCGTTTGCGACACAGTATCCGTTTCTTCTGGCGTTGATAAGCATTGTCCCGTTTCAGCGGAGGACCCGGTAACAGCACCTCACAATCCACTTTATTCTTCGCTCCCCGATATCCCCGGTCAACCACCGCCAGCCTGATCGATGTCTCACGGTGGGTATGGGCTTCTGTCAGTGCTGCTTTCAGGGTCTTCGAATCATGATCATGTTCGTCATGACTCACCACCCCCACAATCACCTGTGACTCCTTCGTCGCCACCACTGACGCCTTGCGACCATACTCATACGCCTTGTGATCCTTCCCCTTGCCCACGCAGTACACAGCAGGATCATGCAGGGAGTAAACCTTGTTCCTGTCTTTGGGCTGTTGAGACAAAACACGTTCGTATAACGCAAAGTTCGCTTCCTGCGCCGTCAGAACATCGATCGGTAACTTCCGTTGGCATTCCCTGAGCAACACACCCGCAATGGTTCGTAATCGTTTCAACGCCTTGTTCGCCTTACGACGTCGTTTCACGTGACGGAAATGACGACATGCCAAACGAAGTGACCGCACTTCCTTTACGTACGTTCGTCGTTGTTGTATCCCGTGTAACTTCGACAGCTTGTTCAGGCGATTGATGATCCTTATCGCCAACTTGCTGTCTGTCGGGTACGTGATCGCCTTCTCCTGTACCGTGGTATCTACCAGTACTGTCTGCTCCTCTGCCAGCTTCCCATGCAGTTTTACCGACAGCGAAAAGATCTCCCTGACTCCCTCCGACCCAATCCGGTTGCGGAACTTCACCAGTTCCGTCGCATGGCACGGTACCTGCGTCTGGAAACTCACCTCACCACAGAACACCTGAAAGTACGGGTTCATCTTCCATTGATCCACCACCGATTCATCACTTAAGCTGTACAGCTGTTTGATCATCACCAATCCGCTCATCAACCGGATCGGTTTCGCGGCCCGCCCCTTCGCGCTGTAGTACTGGCTCAGGGAGGCTTCAAGCGATGACCAGTCAAGGGTATTGCCAAGGGCAATCAGGGGATGGGACGTATCCAGCTGATCAACGATGTTGAAGAAACTGAGTTGATCGTCATTCACCGGGCTGTCAGGTAGCATATATACCTCGTGTTCGACCAGAAACTGAACGCCAGTTTAACAATTCCGGTCGATTCAAACCAGGACTATATCCAGTTTATACTGGATATGTAGCCTTTTCGGGTTCTTCAGGGACGACTACCTACTACCGCTCAGGCGCAAGTTGATCCAGCTTTGAGCAATTTCAAGCTTAATAGCGATTTCGTTTTAATTCTCGATGATAAGCCTGTAGATCGCGTTCAAATCTTCCACTCCAAAAAAGCGGCAGCCTACCTGATTGTTGCTCCAGCTCTTAGTACTCCGCTTTTGGTGAATTTTCGCTCCAATGACGTTAAATCGGTGCACCTGACAAAAATTACTTACCATGGTTCCAGTGGATCGGTTGATCTACTGGCCGATGCTATTATTAAACAGGTATCTCAATTTTCTCTGAATAACCAGGCAATCACGTTTAAGATTGGCGACGAGACGGCTAAACTAAAACAGGCACCTCCTGTATTAGGAGAAGTAAGTGGTGCTGATATTAAAAAAGCTAAACCCGATTTTACCTTTAAGGCCAGGACTTATGAAATCGACAAAGCGATTCTTGCCACGTTAAAAGGAGAGTCTCGAGAAGTACGTGTTCGAACCTACTTCGGAACCTGGTGTCCGCCCTGTGTTCGGCTGGTTCCTCGCCTACTCAAATTGGAAGATGCACTATCTGGTTCAAGAATCCATTTTGAATATTATGGCTTACCCAAGCCTATTAGCGCTGACCTGGAGTCGAAAAAAGTGGGGATTAAAGAGGTCCCTGTAGCAGTAGTTTACATTGGAAAGCGAGAAGTAGGGCGTATACAGGGATCCAGGCTTCAGAACCCGGAAGCGATCATACGAAGCGTTCTTGAAGGAGCTTGAGTAAACTTCAGTATTAGACTGAATTGGGTCAGAAATTGGCTCCAGTGACGTTTTATTTTTTAACTGGAGGACGACCTCTTTGTTTATATCCGATTCGCCTCTTGAGAGTTTTTCCTATTTCATCTTTAAATCGATCATTTCCCAATGGAACACCATCCTGGGTGGCTTTTCTAATTACATCCAACTGTTCGCAATCCATAGGCTCATTGACAAGACTTTTATAGGCCGAAGTTCCCAGCGATTTCAATATAGGGTGAATTGACACAAGAGACTCGCGGAAGCCTTCAGCATTCGCGCGAAAGCTGGACCACTTGTATTCTGATGGATGCTCAACAATTCCTGCTCTGGCCGGATTGAGTTCTATATAACGACAACATGCAACGAAATATTCATTAGTGTCTACAACCGTTCCTTTGTGGCGCCCTTCCCACAATGTACCGGTCCTTTGGTAGTGGTTGTTGATAACTCTCACGTAGCGACGGCCCACTGACTGAATGACCCTTGAAACCCCTTCGGGGTGTCGAAGGGGTCATCATGAATACGTAAGCATGGACTGCGACATGGTATTTAACGACTGCATCGCATAGGCACTCTTTGTAAAACTGAAAGTCAGTACTATCAAAAAAGCAAGGCAATCGATTGTTGCCGCGTTGGATAATGTGAGCGGGAACGTGCGGAATATAGTGACGGGGTCGTCTTGGCATACTGAACCTCCTTGTTCATGTGTTTGACCAGTAAATCTACTACTGGATATCGTACATCAATTCACCCAGACGATTAAATTGTCACCGACCCGAATTGCACTTACTTAAGCTTCTTAGGGTGCCCACACAGTCGAATCTTCTGCTTCGCCACTTCCCTTGGCACCATCAGTAGCGGGTACCCTTTGGGCCTCCTCTTTAGAGCCCGAGGCTCAACCCTTCCTGCTCGGTTTCCCACACGCACCTGCCCTAGCATCCGTAGAAAAGACACCGATAGATCAGGGTTATTGTGATCGAAACCCTGATAACCCTGCCACAATTGAATCGTGTGCTTAAAACTCAATTGTCTCGGTAACACATAGCGTTGTCCTAGGTGTTTCATCAACAACCCGGGTCCTTCCGCTTCTGCCGGGGTAACCAGTAAATGCATATGATTCGTCATTAAAACATATGCATGAATCTCGCAATTCCATACCTTGGACTGATTAAACAGGGTAGTCAGGTAACGATGGTAATCCACATCATTAAAAAAACATGCAGATCGACTATTATCTCGTTGAATAATATGCCACGGAACACCGCCCATAGCCAACGTCGCCCTTCTTGGCATTGATCTCTCCTTTATTTAAATCCTAAGCTCAGTGTGAACTTATCTTTTCTAGTTTAACTCTAACAAAATAGCTCCGCATGCGCGAGAACCATATTCTATTGTTTCTAATTATTGAAATTTTGTGAAGAAGTCTGATGTCGGGTAAAGTTAGGTCTTATTAACGACAATTGATAAGAGGTATATATGCAATATCGAGATGAGCGAGCCGTTGCCTTTACTGCCTCGGCGCAAAGTACTATTGACCGGTTTGAGTCGATACTGAGCAGTTTGCTTGGTACTTATGGGGATCCGGAAGCAGCGATTAATGAACTCCTAGATACCACGGTACAGGAGAAGGCGATCACGTACCCGACAGACAGCAAGTTGGCGATAAGGATCATCAATCGCCTGAACAAGCTGTCGAAGTTACACGGGATACAACAACGACGAACGTACGTAAAGGAAGTGCGGTCACTTCGTTTGGCATGTCGTCATTTCCGTCACGTGAAACGACGTCGTAAGGCGAACAAGGCGTTGAAACGATTACGAACCATTGCGGGTGTGTTGCTCAGGGAATGCCAACGGAAGTTACCGATCGATGTTCTGACGGCGCAGGAAGCGAACTTTGCGTTATACGAACGTGTTTTGTCTCAACAGCCCAAAGACAGGAACAAGGTTTACTCCCTGCATGATCCTGCTGTGTACTGCGTGGGCAAGGGGAAGGATCACAAGGCGTATGAGTATGGTCGCAAGGCGTCAGTGGTGGCGACGAAGGAGTCACAGGTGATTGTGGGGGTGGTGAGTCATGACGAACATGATCATGATTCGAAGACCCTGAAAGCAGCACTGACAGAAGCCCATACCCACCGTGAGACATCGATCAGGCTGGCGGTGGTTGACCGGGGATATCGGGGAGCGAAGAATAAAGTGGATTGTGAGGTGCTGTTACCGGGTCCTCCGCTGAAACGGGACAATGCTTATCAACGCCAGAAGAAACGGATACTGTGTCGCAAACGAAGTGCGATAGAACCGATCATCGGTCATTTGAAGCATGATCATCGTTTATTGAGGAGCTGGCTGAAGGGAGCCGAAGGAGACCGTATCAATCTGCTGATGGCGGGTTGCGCGTGGAATTTGAGAAAGTGGATGATCGCTTTCTTTTTGTTTGAAAAACCCAACGGCGGAGAGCAAACATTACTCGCCATTGCCTGTTGTCAGCCCCTTGGGACGCCGCTAATCGTCGTCTGGGTGTTGTCCTGATCCGAAGGTCGAAAATGACGCATGATCGCTAACGACATCGCGCCTTTTTTCAGGACGGACTAGACTACTTTTTAACGTTAGGATTCGATACAGTGCGTGCGTATCCAGTTATTATTCTTGCCCTCGCAATCGGTCCGATTTTTGGAGCAGGAATGGTCACTCTAATAGGATTGCTCGTTGCAACCTCTATTCCCTATTACGCACGGGTTATGCGTTCATCCATTTTGGCACAAACCAACTTAGACTATGTCGAGGCTCTCAGAGCTATGGGCGCCGGGCGCACCAGAATTGTCTTACGACATATATTACCTAATGTGATAGGCCCAATACTGATTATCGCCTCGATGGACATCCCTACATTTATTGCGGCAGAAGCAGGCTTAAGTTTTCTCGGTGTTGGCGTAAAGCCGCCCACATCCAGCTGGGGCCTTATGCTCGATGATGGATTTAGATTTGTAAATCACACACCATGGCTAGTTTTTGCCGGAGGTCTACCACTAATTCTAGCTACCCTCGGTTTCACTTTTTTAGGTGAAGCATTGCGCGATGCTTTCGATCCTAAGCTCGGTAAATCAGTTAGGAAGAGATGATGAGCGAAATGCTGCTGCAAGTTGACGAACTCGCTGTTGATTTCGGCTTTATTCGAGCCGTCAGAGGAGTATCCTTTTCTGTTGAAAAAGGAAAAACGCTCGGTATTGTTGGTGAAAGTGGCTCAGGAAAGTCCACGTTATTATGGGCCTTGACAAGGCTTTTGCCTGACGCCGCTACGCTGAATTCTGGCGAGGTATGGTTTGACGGTACAGACCTCTTGCGTCTTCAACCGAATCAACTGCGAGCACTACGTGGTACCCGAATTTCCTATATATCCCAAGATCCGATGACTTCTCTGGCTCCAGGATTGACCATTGGGCAACAGATGACCGATCTACTTTACCGAGAACCTTTATCAAAACAGGAAAAACAGCAACGAGCTACTAACGCACTTGACTGGGTTAGCATGCCGGACCCAGCTACTCGCATGAAGATGTATCCACACGAATTGTCCGGCAGTCAGCGTCAACGTGTATCAATTGCTATGGCGTTAATATTGGGTCCTGATCTTGCTTTTGGCGGACGAACCAACTACTGCTCTTGATTCAACATTGGAAGTTGAAATTCTCAACCTTCTACGTCGTCTGCAAAACGAAACAGGCTGTGGGATTGTATTCGTGACACATCATCTAGGTGTAGTAGCGTCTCTGTGTGATGAAGTTCTGGTAATGAAAGACGGCGCAGTACGTGACTCCGGGGTTGTCAGAAGAGTGTTCACCCAGCCACAAGATAACTATACCAAGGCGTTGCTGCGCTGTGATCCAGCCCGGATCACCGAACCTACCCGTCGCCTGCCGACTATGGCGGATGTACTGGAAACAGGAACTAAGGAAAAGATTGATCCCCCACGTCGTATCATGGCGGATACAGCACCCGCCTTGAAAATCAACAACCTTTCGGTGAAGTTTACCCGCAGCGGCATTGTTCCTACTGTGCTCGGTGGTTGGTTAGAAGAAATTCCAGCGGTACAGAATGTCAGCTTTGTTATTCGACAAAGCGAAACGCTAGCGTTGATTGGCGAAAGTGGCTCAGGAAAAACCACTATTGCCCGAAGCATTATGGGATTAATACAACCCGACAATGGACAGATAGTATTAGATGAACAAGATATGGTTGGTGCCAACGCTGGCGACTGGCATACAGCGAGAGCCAAGGTTGCGATGATGTTTCAAGATCCAGCAGGATCACTTTCGCCTCGTGTCTCCATAGCCAAACAAGTTATCGAACCACTGATTGTGCATGGTAGAAAATTTGAAGCAACCCGAGAGCGTGCGCTTGAATTGCTAGAACTGGTTGGGCTAGATGCCTCATTTGCAGATCGTTATCCCCACGAACTTTCTGGCGGTCAGGCCAGACGAGCTGGGGTTGCCAGGGCACTGGCTCTTTCGCCTAAACTGGTTATTGCTGATGAACCCACAGCCGGATTAGATGTATCCATTCAAGGTGAAGTATTAAATCTATTAAATTCTTTACAAGATCAAATGGGGCTTTCAATCTTATTAATTACCCACAACATGAGTGTTGTACGTCACGTGGCTGATCGAATCATTGTAATGCTGAAGGGGCAGGTGGTTGAAAGCGGTGCAACCGCCCATCTTTTCGAAAATGCGCAACAGGACTATACACGAGCGTTGATTGCTGCCTCACATCACCCGATTCCTAACCAAGATATCCAGAAAAACGAAATGTAAGCATGTCCATAACAAAAGTTTCTAATCCATATGACCTTGACTTGTGCTATATGTCAGCACGCCAACAACTTTCGTTATTTCAAAAAGGTGACTTATCTCCAGTCGAAGTGCTAAAGGCACAGCTAGCTCGTGCCGAAGAAGTGGAACCAAGAATTAACGCGTTTACAGATACCTATCCAGAACAAGCAATGGCTGCAGCAAAGGCGGCGGAAGCTGTTTATACAAACCGTCCGGATGAAGCTCGCCCGTTAGAAGGGTTAACATTTGCAATCAAAGACGAAATGTCGGTCCGAGGTCAACGCAATACCGAAGGCTCACTTATCCAAAAAGACTATATCGCTGATGAAACACATCCAGTTGCGGAACGATTGCAAGGGGCTGGCGCAATTTTTCACGCACGCTCAGCGACACCAGAATTCTGTTGCGCGTGGACAACAGAATCTCGAATACATGGAGTAACCCGCAACCCATGGGGGCTAGAATACACGCCATCGGGTTCGTCTGGCGGTGCGGCGGCAGCATTGTCAGCAGGGACAACAACACTTGCGACAGGCTCCGATATTGGCGGGTCAATTCGAGGGCCGGCAGCGGCTTGCGGTCTTGTTGGCTTTAAACCACCTTATGGTCGTGTTCCAGACGTATCCCCTTTTAACCTCGATTCGTATTGCCATGTAGGTGCAATGGCGCGTACTACTGCAGATTGCGCGCTAATACAGAATGTAATCTCAGGATTCCATCCTCAAGACATTGCTACCATACGTGATCAATTAGTATTGCCATTAGATTATGGGTCGCTTAAAGGCAAACGAATTGCCTACAGTTTTGATGTTAGCAACGAAGTTGTGACCGATGAAGTTGCCGAACAGACCATGAACGTCCTAAATGCTTTGTCTGATGTTGGTGCAATTATTGAAGAAGTTGATCTTGGATGGGGGGAAGATGTTCGTAGAGGTTGCGAGAATTACCTTAATCATCTGATGGGAGCAGCACTAGTACGGGAAGTCGACGCACACCCAGATCTCGTTTGTGATTACACCAAGCATTTTGCAGATAAAGCCCGTAAAACAACTGCCGACGAGTTTCTTTCAGCCTATGAAGTAGCAGCAGATATTTATAGTCGATTTGGTCCGATGTTAGAAAATAAATACTATGCTTTCATTTGCCCAACTTTTGCTTGTAACGATATGCTTGCAGAACAGAAACCCTGGGATCGGATAACAATCCAGGGTCGCGATTTCGATAGTGAATATGATCTAAACACACAAGCAGTTTTTAATATGTTATCGCGCCTTCCAGTATTAGCTGTCCCATCCGGAATAGGGCCTAATGGTATCCCCACCGGCGTACAAATTGTTTCTCGAGCTTTCGATGACTTCCGCTCGTTTCATGTGGCGGCTGTATTAGAAAAAACACGAACTTGGTTCGACTATAAAGAACACCGACCTATCATCTAGGAAAATTTTGATACTGACAAGTTAACTAGAATTGGGGACAGACCACAATTAAGTCGTGTTTGTCTGTGGTGGTCGACCTCGTTTGCGTGGTTTTTGCGCGCTGCCCTTAACATTAGTGTCTATTGCCAATTATCCAACTGTCCGTTGTATACTCATCTGAGACAGCCGCCGAATGTTGAACCCTATGACAAACGAATATCAACTTAGCTCTGAAAACCCTATTAACGGTCACTCAGATTGGGTGGTATGGCCAATAAATAGTCCGGCTAAATGCCGGTTAAAAAACTGTTATGAGCGCTAGGTGTTCATGAAGAATTGGTTTAAATGTATTCTTATTCGCTAATTTACGTTGTTTTGCATAGTTACCCGTCGGGGTTCGATCATTTGTTAAATTAAAATACTCCATTGGTATTCTGAATATTTCCGCCGCTAACTAACGAATAAAATCGCATAAAGGTATCAATAGCTTGTATTGAATCCCAATGCTCAACAATTCTTCCGTCTTCTAAGCGCCAGGTATCAATAATATTCATGCCTTTTGTGTCGTTGCCTCTGTCATCTTTTTTTAGGGTGGCATGTGAGTGAAAGATAACGTAGTCTCCATCAACATAGATGTGTTTTACGTCATAAGTGTAATCGGGGTAGTCCCCAACAAACTCTTTTAAAAAGCTCACTAAACCAGTGACTTTGTCGGGCAGATTACGGTTGTGCTGAACATACGAGCTATTGTCATAGCGCTCTAGTATGTAGCTGAAATTATGGTTGTTCATCAGGTTCTGAACAAAATCTGTAATTAAGGTGGCATTTTCCAGCTCTTGCTCTGTCCAGTTGGGTTTCTGTAATGCCTGTAGATCAATAACTAGTTTGTCTGCATTTTGTGCAGAAGTAATAGTACTCGTTAATATCAGCACTGTTGATGCAATGATTTTCCACATAAGAAGTTCCTGTTAATGTCATTGGTTTGAAGTAAATTCAACTTGTATCTCATAGTATTCATTAGTAACCTAGATTACAAGAAGGTACTAAAATGTGATCTAGGCACATTTTGGTAACCAAAGATAAGATTGAGAAGAGGGTGCTGCGTAGTGAAGAGCAAAGGAAACATGAAGACTACAAGTAAAGGGAAATCTGAAAAGCGGGTATTTCATAACAACGATGAGTGCCCCATTCGTAATGTGGTTGCCCAGATTGGCGATAAATGGTCAGTGCTGATTTTATTTGTACTCATCGAAGGCCCCGACAGATTTAATTCCCTGAAATCCAGGGTAGTAGGAATCTCACAGCGTATGCTCACACAAACATTACGTGACTTGGAGCGAGAAGGGTATGTAAATCGAACCGTTTACCCCGAAGTACCTGTAAAGGTGGAGTACGAACTTACAAGCATGGGGAGGGATTTAATTAAACCCTTATATCAGCTGGTTTCTTGGGCGGAAACACATCATGATGAAATTAAACGTTCACGAAAAGCCTACGATGAGAGAAGTTAATATTGCAAAATTTAGCCACTCAAAGTCAGCGAAAAGTATGAGCCGCTAAAAAACAAGGCATAAAGAATACGGACATAACAAAGTTTTTCAGGTGACGCCTACGGCGCACCTAAAACGGCGTAAGGAATTGGGGACAGACCACGATTAAGTAGTGTTTGTTCGTGGCGACCGACCTCGTTTGCGTGGTTTTGCACAAACGGGTCGTAAAAACTGGGGCAGATTTATTTTAGCTACTGAAGCCGACCTACATCATTGTTCTTGAATTCAACTCATAAGTGCAACTCGTTAAAGAAGGGAAAGCTGGGATAATGTCAGCTTTTCCTCCGACCAAAGACGAGAAGCATGATGAATCACTATACCCAGCTCACCCGAGAACAACGATACCAGATATCGGCCCTAAAGAAAGTGGGCGTATCACAAAAAGACATAGCAGCTGAAATCGGCGTACATCGATCTACCATCAGTCGTGAGCTTAGACGTAACACAGGGCTTCGTGGTTATCGACCCAAACAGGCGCATGAGCTCGCACTGTCCAGACGAACCGATAAGTCAGTACCCCGAATCCCATTGGGCAGAAGTTGATCGCCTGCTATGCGCTTACTGGAGCCCGGAACAAATTGCATGGAGGTTGTATGAGGAACAGGGTTATCTGATCAGTCATGAATGGATTTATCAGCACGTGTATCAGGACAAACGAATGGGAGGGAAACTATTTGATTACCTTCGCTGCCAAAAGCAACGCAGGAAACGATACGGAGTCTATACTCGTCGTGGAAAGATTCCGAACCAGACGATGATTGATGACCGCCCTGCCTGTGTGGAGTCACGTTCGCGAATCGGCGACTGGGAAGGAGACACCATTGTGGGTAAAGGGCATAAAGGCGTTCTTATTTCGCTCGTGGATCGTAAGAGCCGATATACGTTATTGGGACATTCGAGTACCAAGGCAAAAGATCCGGTTGCCAACGAAGTCGTTCGTTGTTTCAAGGGGCAGGAAGATAGCTGCCTGACGATCACCTATGATAATGGTCGAGAGTTCAGTGATCATGAACGTATGGCGAAGGAACTGGGCGCGGACATCTATTTCGCCCATCCGTATTCATCGTGGGAGCGGGGAACCAATGAGAATACAAATGGATTGATTCGACAGTTCTTTCCCAGGAAAACATCACTGTTGAAAGTTAGTGAACAGTCGTTACAATCGACGATGGACAGACTAAATCATCGTCCGAGAAAATCGCTGAATTACAGAACACCTCATGAGGTGTTCTGTAATTCAAATACAACCTTGACCGTTGCACTTACTAGTTGAACCTAAGGTTTATCTTAACCATTGTTTCTTTTCATAGCGGTGGAGGTCATTACTTTGTCTGATAGAACAACTGAGTAGTTCTCCATTGCACTATCAAGATCTTATTGGGTAGGGTGTAAATTCTACGTAAAAAGGAACGAGGTATACGTGAAATTTAGAAAATTTGAAACAAACGTAAGTTATTGAAAATAGGGAAAATATGGTGCACCCAAGGGCATATAGGCCCGGTAGGACTTGCTTGTACCTTTTGGGTAAACCTCGGCTTTGGTTCCCACGTCACTCTACCTACTCCATATGGAGTCGTACGACCAATGCATTATGAGGAACGGCTATTATTCCTATGAATCAATATCCTACAGCCGATCTTTTTACATAAACAGGGAGTTTTGATCTCGAAACATCAATAAGTTGTACATCTATTTTACGTACAGAGTATAGCTAGAAGGCATATCTCTAGGACCCTTTAAAGCTCAGGACTCGAGAAGCCCCATTGAATTTGGCGTTTGCCTTGAACCACATTCAGTTCTATCTAATGTGTGTACCATATGTACACACATATAGGTACTAAATGCCTATAGCATCTTCTCGAGTTTTTACCAACGGAAATAGCTAAAGCCGTCAGAATACCACAAGAATTCAGACTGGATACATCACGCGTACAAATCTCTAGAAACAAAAATGGAGATCTGGTGATACACCCACTCCCCGAAGACAAGGGACTAGCTTTATTTGAGGCACTTAATAAGTTTGATGACGAATTTGTATCGATACTTGAAGAGCAGCATCACACTCAGCCTATTCCGCAGGAAAGGGACGATTTATGAGATATATGCTTGATACCAATATTCTCATCTATCTTCTAAAAAACAAACCAAAATCTGTCGTCGACAAGGTTAACTCACTTCTTGGTGATGCTCTGTTATGTGTGTCGAAGCCAGACGCTACGAACCCCACTAGGAGAGACAAAGGTACCTCGTTTACGAAGCTCATTACTGGTGCGGGTTTGCCCATGCAGGCTCTTCAAGGGCGTACGCCAGAACCGCTGATTCGATTAATGGGCCGACTCTGTTCTTGAGGTTTGGGCTGCGCCGATTACGATCAAATAATGCCTGAACCCCTCCTCCGTCTGCCGCAGCTTTATAGCAATAAAACGTATCTCGCGACAGGCCCATCATTTTGCAGGCTTTGGAGACATTTCCAAGTTCTTCGGCTAGATTGAGTAGACCGACTTTATGTTTAATGATTTTATCTGTAGTATGTATCATGAGAGTTACCTCTATAGGTTGATGTTGTTTTCACACCTTCATCTAACCTGGTAACTCTCGCTAAATCAGTCTTGAGAATGTAGTAACACCGATATTCGAATCTAGTGAGGACAGTACTTTCCGGTGTTGAAAAGCACTATCTTTGCATAAGGCTTTTGGCCAATTCCTTTGAATTAAGGCTGTTTAACTACCCGTAAGTATGGTTTCAACGTCTTCCATCCATCAGGGTACTTCTCCCTCGCTTCTTCGTCCGAAACAGCAGGCACAATAATCACGTCTTCCCCCTGCTTCCAATTTACAGGTGTTGCTACTTTATGCGCTGCCGTAAGCTGCATTGAATCGATAACCCTTAGAATTTCATCAAAATTCCTTCCAGTGGTCATAGGATAAGTCATCATCAGTTTAATGTTTTTATCTGGACCAATGACGAATACAGTTCTTACTGTTGCGTTGGTTAACGCTGTTCGACCTTCTGCTGTTCCAGTTTCATCAGCCGGAAACATATTGTAGAGTTTAGCAACAGCAAGATCTGTATCGCCAATCATCGGAAAGTTAACCGAGCAACCTTGGGTTTCTTCAATATCATTTGCCCACTGCGCATGATTCTCAACAGGATCGACACTTAAGCCGATCACTTTGCAATTACGTTTTTCAAACTCAGGTTTCATTCTTGCGACATAGCCCAGCTCAGTAGTGCAAACAGGTGTGAAATCCTTAGGGTGAGAAAATAAAATCCCCCAACCATCACCCAGCCAATCATGAAACTGGATTTCCCCCTCAGTGGTTATTGCAAAAAAATCTGGTGCTTGATCGTTAATTCTTAGTGACATTGTATAAATCCTCGTGCGTTCGGCTAATTTGATCAGTTTAAGGAATCTGATACTGGTTCAATGTAAAGCTAGAATGACCGCTTTTTATTTCCAACTCTAATCCATGAAATTTGGTGAGTGACTTAAATATATAACGGGCAATCGGACAATTATTAATTTGGACATGAATGCTGACTTTTTTCAAAAAGCTAACATTGGATCAAAATCTCAATTGGCTTTTGAAATAAGAACAGGTTAGGGGGACTACTTATAATAGTCCCCCACGAGCCTTGTTAATTCAGCCCCATATGTTCAATGGTCTCTTCCGTTGTCCAAACCGCATTGGCGATATAACGAAAATTTGTGATAGCGGCAAGATATCCATCCCCTTCCGGTAATTTCGCAGCTGCTGTGGCGTCTTTGACTACAGCAACCTCAAAGCCCTGCTCCAGTAGCTCGCGCAAATGTGATTCAACACAAAGGTTGGCTGACATACCCGCCAGAATCACTTGGTCTATTCCATTTTTACGTAGCTGCAAAACTAGGTCATTGGCTTCTGGGCCGTATACTTTATGAGGTGATGTCACAATAGTCTCGCCATCAAAAATCAAACACTTATACGGATGTAAGATTGTGGAAAAAGCTTTGCGACCAATGGACTGTTTTTCCACTGCTCGTAGATTTAGGATAAATACCATAACTATTTGTGGATTTTTGTCCAGAAGTTGATATTTTGCTGGCATGAAAATATTCGAACAATTGTCCCCAGAAGAACGTAAGGTAGTTGCTTTAGATGCAGCTGCGTTCAGTAGTGGTATAGAGGGGATGAATGAGGTTGCTGAACAACTTATTAGAAAGGCCCAAGAAATCAGAGAAAGCCGTTCCCGATTGTCATCAGCATTATCCAGGATTGTGCAACTCTAAGTCTGTAACTTCGATTTAGGTTGAGTCATTATTGTCGTTCCACACGATATATCGCCTGTCGGCATTACTCCATTCATCGTCAATCTCAACGAGGATGGCACTGACAAGCCGTAGCAGCGATGCTTCATTCGGGAAAACCCGAACAATCCGGGTTCGCCGTTTAATCTCCTGCTGGATTGGACGCTCAATCCCGTTGGTCGTTCTCATCTTTCGATGATACAGCTCCGGCAAATTGAACACCGTCAGCCCCTCGGGAACATTGTCCAGTAACCACTGCGACAGCTTCGGATAGTTCGACTCATATCGCTCTGCCAGTTGCTGTAACTGTGTCAGGGCCGATGCCTCGTCCGTTGCATTCCATACCGAACGCAATTCGCCACCAATACGGGTTCGTATCTTCACCGTCGGCGCGTGATTAATCGCATTCTGAACCAAATGAAACTGACAACGCTGCCACGGTACACCGGGAAACACAGCGCGTCTCGCGGCTTTGAGACCGGCATGGTCATCACTGGAGATATACGCAACCCCTACCATTCCCCGTTTCACCAGAGATTGTAAAAACTCTCGCCAATTGATCTCGGCTTCGCTGGTCGCGATCTGTACACCCAGGACACTTCGTCGACCATCCGATAAAATACCTACCGCACTGAGTACCGCTGCATCCACCACTTGGTGATCCATCCTAACCCGTTCGTAGCGGGCATCCAATACCAGGTAGCGTATCTCTCCAAGGGCACGATCGCGCCAAACCGACAAAGCATCATCCAGTAATGCCGTTGCACGGGACACCTGCGTCGAAGATATCTTCTCTATCCCGAACAAATCCAGCACCTTCTCCACTCTGCGAGTGCTGACACCACTGACATACATCTGGGCCACACACAACATCAAAGCGCGTTCACTACGCCGACCCTGTTCCAGGCATTGCGGGTAAAACCCCGCCTCTCCGTGATCACGGGTCTTGGGTATCTGAAGATTAAGCGTGCCAAGCGTCGTGTCCACCTGTTTGGGCTTGAACCCATTGGCATGACCTCGACGGTCGTCGCTGCGTTCATGGGGGGCGGCACCCAGAAACTGAGACCGCTCAATCTGCATCGCCTGATTCATCATCGCGGTAATCACTTCACGAAAGGCACCGGAGCCATGTTGAATCAATTGTTCCATCACCACTTCATATAGGTTACTGTAATCCAGTTGGGTCATTGGGTTGTCTCCACATTTGCTTAAGTCACAAACATGGAACGACTTGATGGCTCAACATTCAACACCGAATCAAGAAAAACCGGCTTTGCCTTCGTTCGCTACGCTCACTTCGCCTAAGCCAAACGAGCATCGCTAAAGAAATAAATTACAGACCTCAGATTACACTACCAATTGGTGTGCTGTCTCGGTGTGTCAAAATGAATAAATACGTCGCTAACAAAACTACCCGCTCCCTGTTTACTGTAAATATAACCCTCTGATGCAAGCTGTTCATAACACTGTACAACCACATTACGGGATAAGGAAAGTGATTTTGCTAGTTCTCTGGATGCGGGAAGTTGATCACCACTTGCCAGGGCACCACTGAGGATATCCTGTTGTATCGCACGATACAGTTGAAGATAAAGGGGCCCCTGACCACTTAGCTTAAGCATGGGATTAGCTGTCAAATAGAATTGGATCTTTATTTTAGTAAATTTTTACAAATAATAAGTATCAATTTCAAGCCATATGATTAGAAATTCTAGTTTCCACAGTAATTCTCTTTCCAACTTCGACCAATAATCTTACCTGCAGAACTGTTATCGACCTAACCGGGACCAGGACTTCAGGGTTTATGAAATAGTTTCATAAATTGAGTTTTCAGAGATTCAAGCTAATCACCTATTTGCTTAACTATTTCGTGAGTGTTCATTTGATAATTTGGCGTTTTTGGCATGTATTGGTCTGCTGCCTAAAAATAGAACTGGACCTTTATTCAAAACCAGGACCATTGATAATGGCTAGGGGATAGGTTGCCATTCTTTAACATCCGGAAGAGTATCACCATGCATCCCGGCGCCGTGCATTGTTAGTTGCAACCCTGATAGGAAAAAATCTGTATTTGACTACCGATACTGTGCAGAAAAAATTTGAAATATAAAATAAACTTTAAAAATCATGTACTTGCCGAAATACTTTAAAAAAGAAGATTTAAATCAAATTAGTAAGATTATCGAGCGCAATGGCTTCGGGGTTTTGATATCCACAGTGAATAACGAACCTTTTGCGACCCATCTTCCAATGTTTCTTGAACGCAGGGATGAAAATGGCGAATCAAAACTGTTTCTATATGGACATGTTGCAAAGGCGAACGAACACTGGAGGTATTGGAAACAGAATCATGATCGATCCCAGCGTTCGCTGGCGATCTTTCAGGGGGCACATTCCTATGTTTCCCCGACCTGGTATGAAAATGGTGGTGTTCCAACCTGGAATTATGCCGCTGTGCATTTATACGGAACACTCTGTGTGGTTGATGACCCTGAAGAGCTCAGAGAACTCGTTATCAAATTGAGTGACCAATATGAGCGAAATCGAACTGACCCTTGGATTCCAGACTTTCCATCGGAGATGCTTAATGCGATTGTAGGGTTTTCCATGTGCGTGGATGACATTCAGGGAAAATACAAACTCAGCCAGAACAAAACTGAAACCGATCGTAATCAGGTCCGCCAGGCGTTGGAGAGATCAATGTCTGAGAATGATCAGATGATGGCTAAAATGATGCGAGATGAAAGTGAAAAGCAGGGTGAGTAAAGCTTGAGATTCGAGTAAAACCCAGAAACCGGGAAAACCTTTCTAGCCAGGTTTGGCTGATTGAGAATGTAAACCAGCCCGCTACAGGCTAGATACTCTGTGGATCCATGGAACTGGAGTTTCCTTTTTCTGCCCTTAATTATTCCAGATTCCTGTCAACGGATTTCACATTCGGCCAGGGAAATTGGGCTTGAGCCTAACACAATTTTCAATAAGAATTATTTATCATAATTAAAACAAAAAGCTTAACTATTTGTTTTCTGGGAGGCGGGTCTATTATTTCTCTTCAAATTTGAAACATTAGCCCTTTTGGCAAGGTTGCGCGGGCGGTACTTAGGGCTTAGAGTTACTGGATATCCAGAATTTATCTACTTGGGGAAAACATGTCACAAGAAAAAGTTTATCCTGTTGCAGAAGACGTTGCGAACAGGGCGTTAATCACTGACGAGCAGTATCAGGAAATGTACCGGCAATCTATTGAAGAACCGGAGAGTTTTTGGGCGGAGCAGGCCAATGAGTTTTTGGACTGGTTCAAACCCTGGGATTCGGTTATGGAGGTCGATTATCACAAAGCTGATATCAACTGGTTTCAGGGAGCAAAACTCAATGTATCCTATAATTGTATCGACCGGCATTTAGCCAACCTCGGTAATCAGGTTGCTATTATTTGGGAAGGAGATGATCCAGACACTGATAAATCAATTAGTTATAATGAACTTTTCACGTTAGTTTGTAAGTTTGCAAACGTATTAAAATCTCGAGGAGTAAAAAAGGGAGACCGGGTCTCTATCTATATGCCCATGATTCCCGAAGCCGCTATCGCCATGCTGGGTTGCGCCCGCATTGGTGCGGTACATTCCATTGTTTTCGGTGGTTTTTCCCCGGATGCATTACGGGATCGGATCCTTGATTCAGATTGCCAGGTCGTTATTACCGCTGACGAAGGTCCAAGAGGAGGTAAAAACGTACCACTTAAAGCAAATGTCGAAAAAGCACTGGAAGGCTGCCCCAATGTTCATACCACCGTTGTTGTCAAACGCACAGGAAATCCAGTAGCTAGCGACGAGAATCGGGATGTGTGGTATCACGAAGCCATGGAAAACGCCTCCCCAGAATGTCCACCAGAAGAAATGGATGCGGAAGATCCGTTGTTCATACTGTATACCTCAGGCTCTACCGGCAAACCTAAAGGAGTACTTCATACTACTGGCGGATATCAATTGTATGCGGCGATGACCCATAAATATGTTTTCGATTATCACGACGGAGACATTTATTGGTGTACTGCGGACGTTGGCTGGATTACCGGTCATACGTATATCGTCTATGGGCCGTTGGCAAATGGTGCAACTACCATGATGTTTGAAGGGGTTCCAACCTATCCGGATGCCGGTCGTTTCTGGCAGGTAGTAGATAAGCACCAGGTGAATATCTTCTACACCGCTCCTACTGCATTAAGGGCATTAATGGCTCAGGGCAATGATCCTGTCAATCAAACCAGCCGCGATAGCTTACGCCTGCTAGGCACCGTTGGTGAGCCAATTAATCCTGAAGCCTGGGAGTGGTATCACAATGTTATTGGGGAAGGAAAATGTCCAATTGTTGATACCTGGTGGCAAACAGAGACCGGTGGGATTGCCATAACGCCGTTACCAGGTGCAACGGCATTAAAGCCCGGATCTGCAACCCGTCCATTTTTTGGTGTTCAACCCGCTTTGATGGATGCCGATGGCAAGGAAATGGAAGGGGCTACTGCTGGAAATCTGGTTATTAAGACTTCATGGCCGGGGCAGATGAGAACGGTTTACGGAGACCATGATCGATTTATTGAAACCTATTTTAAAACCTATCCGGGTTATTACACCACTGGTGATGGAGCACGACGGGACGAAGATGGATATTACTGGATCACGGGCCGTGTGGATGACGTTATCAACGTTTCAGGCCACCGTATGGGTACTGCTGAAGTTGAAAGTGCTCTGGTATTGCATGAAAAAGTTGCTGAAGCCGCAGTGGTTGGATTTCCCCATGAAATCAAGGGGCAGGGTATTTACGCTTATGTCACCCTGATGGTCGGTATTGATCCGAGTGATGAACTCAAAGTCGAGTTATTTAATCTGGTAAGAAAAGAGATTGGCCCTATAGCCAAACCAGATGTTATCCAGTGGGCTCCAGGATTACCCAAGACTCGTTCGGGCAAAATTATGCGTAGAATTCTGCGAAAAATTGCCGAAAATGAGCTTGAGAATCTGGGAGATACCAGCACTCTGGCCGATCCATCGGTTGTTGACAACCTCATTGAAAATCGAGAAAATTAGTTTAACTCATTAAAAAGAAAGGTTATTTTAGTTTTAATCAAAATAACCTTTCTTCTTTTTAGCTGTTATCGGGGCTTGAAGTCCAACGGAACGAAAACGTACGCTCGAAAATGTATGCAAAGGAATTAGCGTTTTATCAAGAATAACAACAATCCCACTAATCACCCACTAATCAAATCTCATTGTAGCTTTAACATCCCGAAAATTCCTTCCGGAAGAATTCGATAATCTCCTGGCCGAATGAAACATGAAACTCCGTACGATCAAATTCTTCAGAATCGCTCGCAATTTCTGGATATCTAGCAGCAATTGATTCGGGGAAGGGAGAAATGAAAGAATAGTGGTGTGCACCCTTTACTAGTTTTAGCGCGGGGTTGGGAAAATCTGGAAGGTTTCTTAAAATATCAACAACACGACCAACATGATATTTAGCACTAAGCACATTCTCTTTTTCTGGCCTATAAAAAAGAATGCTTATGGGTGGCATAGACTCAATTGCAGAGTCGGGAAAAGGAACTGCCACTGGGTCAGCAACCACTGCTGTGCATATTCGACTATCTCTTAAGTTAATGGGTAAATCTGTGTACTCATTTGTATCAATACTTCCATCATAGTCGCAAAAAGGATCATCGTTTTCATGTAAAGCGCAGTGTTCAATTACATGCGATAAGCTAGGTTTTGCGCCTAAAGTAGCTAAAGCGGTATAACCTCCAATAGAAAAACCAAAAATACCAATCTTTTGTTCATCGATGCTTTTACTCCAAGACTCATCGCCGACAAAAAAATCAATAACGGCTGTGACCTGTCTCGGCCTACCCTCCCAAACTATTCTCTTTCCTGATCCACTGTAATTTTGGTAATTGTCTCTGGGGTGCCTGGGCGCAGCTACAACATATCCAGATTTTGCTAATACGATAGCAATGTCCCGATGGCCAAGATCAGACCCTCTGGTGCCATGAGATAAAACAACTAATCCAAACTGACCGTGGGCAAGTGATGCATTTCTTGTTCCTGGGAATTCAAAAGGACCCAATTCAACAACCTCATTTTTTTGATCGCTTGGATACCAAATTGACACTACCATATTGCCGCCCATTGGGTCGTCTATTGTCACTCGACTAAACCCAACACCAATTGATGAGTCGGCCCAACAAACAGTTGGTAGTAAAAGGAACAAGACACAGAAAGTAGTTGTTTTCATCTCTTAATTAAATTGTTTGACTGTTTGGTTACCCATAGACTTTGGTCTGCCCCCGAGTCACCGTCATTTTCTCGCTGCCACCAGTCTTGCCTTGGTATTTTCTACAATCAGTTCTCTTTGGAATTAGTCAAACGCCGTTCACCAAAACGGTTGATTGGTCACTGATTGAAATGCATTTCATGGATACGATGCAAGTCGTCTTATCTATTCAGGCAGGGATAGTGCTGCCCCCCATGTTGCTGCGTAAACTCAATAGTAATAACTCGCGCAACAAATTGTATCGAACGTTTCGCGAACTGGATCGGGTAATAAGTACACTGTTCCTGCTTCAATACATATCAGAATCTAAGCTCCGTTGGAATTGATTACGGTGCCGATAAGCTGGGATGTGTCCTACTTTTACATATATGGTTCTCTGTTCATCGTCAAATAAGTATGGCAAATAAATCTGTCTTTTTTTGCTGAACATAAAAAAGTAAGTAGAATGGATGACATACATATATCCGGCCTTTTTGTGAAGCAGGTTTCATATTGCTTCTGGCCCTGATGGATTCCGCACTCAAACACCTCAACACGTATACGGTCTTTCAACCCCTGTAAAAATCAGGCTCTGAATGAGTGGGAATATTCCACTTCCTCATCATTTATGCTCGTTGCATCTCAAAGGACAATCTCTACATATACTGATACTCTACGTTTTTCGACAATACCGCCCGATTCGTGCATTTTTGTTGGCAATCGCTACCGCTGCTTTGTTAGGGCCTTTTTTCGCCTGCAAACGCTGTGCCCAACGGGCAGTACGGTCTGTCCGTTTCGCCGCCGTTCTGAGTACCGCTCGACCTCCGTGGACGAGTAGTGTTCGAAGATATTTATCTCCACGCTTGCTAATTCCGCCCAGCCTGGTTTTTCCGCCGGTTGAGAATTGACGGGGTACTAACCCCAGCCAGGCCGCCATCTGGCGACCGTTCTCAAATACAGCGGGATCTCCGATTGCGGCCACCAACGCAGTTGCCGTCACTTTCCCAATCCCCGGAATGTGACCAATCCGTTGGCAGGCTTCCGACTGCCTGAAGATGAGCTGTAATTCATCATCAAACTCCTTCACCTTGGCATCAAGAGAAACAAGTTCATCATATAACGCCTGCATCAGATGGCGAAAGCGCGGAGTTAACTCATTCTGTGCATCTTCAATGACATCGGGTAGCCGACTTCTCATTGCGTTAATGCCTTGTGGAAAAACAAAGCCATATTCATTCAACAACCCTCTGATTTGGTTTGCTAGTGCCGTCCTTTGGCCCACTAGTCGGGTACGAATACGGTGGAGAGACTGAATATCCTGCTGCTCAAGGGATTTAGCTGAAACAAAACGCATATTTGGGCGGATCACCGCTTCACATATGGCCTCAGCATCATTGGCATCGTTCTTATTTGATTTGACATAGGGTTTAACAAATTGCGGGCTAATCAACTTCACAGTGTGCCCATATTGACTCATCTTCCGGAACCAATAATTCGACCCTCCGCAGGCTTCAATCCCAATCAAACAGGGTGATAATGTGCTTAACCAAGCTAACATTTTTTCGGGAGTGAGTTTCTTCTTACAGGCCACTCGATGATCCGAATCAACCGCATGGGCGTGAATAACACTTTTGGCCAGATCAATGCCGATGACATGGATAGTAGTCATTGGATGGTTCCTCTATTATTTGGGTAAAGGGCCAACAGAGTTTATCTGTTAATGCCCCGAGAACCATTCCATTACGTATTGTAAGCTGACCCCTATGTGAACACCTCCCGTGAAGCCAAACTGAGTTCACTGACGTTGAAAAGGTACGATATCAGGTATCACATTGTTTTAAATAAATGAGCGTGGCTCGTGCTTACCTGCAGTTTTTCTGGCCGACGCCTCAAACTCAGTTGATACCTTCCTCTCAAACCCCGACGGGCGCTGACGATATCATTTACGTTAACCAGCGTTCCCCGGTGAATGCGCCAGAAACACTGAGGGTCGAGCCGGTTTTCTAACTCGGCGATAGACATTCTAATTAAGTGTTCCTTGTTTTCGGTAAATACGGAACAGTATTTACCCCCGGCTTTGACATATACCACTTTATTCACGGCAATCAGTTCTACCAGCTCCCCGGTACCTACTCTTAGCCATTGAAGATATTCCGTAGCTTTCGTCTGAGTCTGCTCCAGTATTTTGCCAAAAACCTCTGGGCTAATGTATGTTTTAGTCGCTAGCTTTTGCTTCAGTCGCCGAATGGTTGTTGCCAGTCGTTCTTCATTTACAGGTTTGAGTAAGTAATCAACTGCTTCATTTTCAAATGCCTGGGTGGCGTACTCGTCGAATGCGGTGACAAACACCACAAGGGTTCTGGGAGACAATTGGCAGGCCACATCCAATCCAGAAAGCCCCGGCATGCGAATGTCCAAAATGGCAATATCCGGTTCAGCATGTTGGATGAGATCTAACGCCCCGGTGCCGGTTTGTGCAGTTTCAAGCACCGTTAGTTCTGGCCACATTTTATTCAATAACCTGATCAGATGTTCAGAAATATGGATTTCATCATCTGCCACGATAGCCGTAGGCATGGGAGACACTTTATTCATTGATTCTTAACTTCCTCTTTCGTTGTTATGTCTTTCCGTATTTCTAACCAACCTGATTTTCCATGATTGGGATAGACATACTAACGATGGTTCCTTTCTGATTTTGGTATTGTTGTTCCATTTTTTGTCGAATCTGCAATCTGGCACGGCTACCATAGAGTGCCAATAGCCGTTGTTCCACATTATCCAATCCATATCCGCGTTTTCCAGACTGAGACCCCAGAAAGGGAGAGCCTGTGTTCGAAATGGAAATCTCCAATTCTTCACTATTTTGTACGTTATCCCTCCGACAAATATTAATTTGAATCACACCGCCCTCCGTACTCGGTTCAATTCCGTGCATCACCGCGTTTTCGACCAGGGGTTGTAATAGCAAAGGAGCGAGCTCTTGTGAATGAAGTGCCGCGTCACATTCGATGGTATAACCTAATCGATCCCCCAGCCTGATTTTCTGAATGGCAAGATAGGATTCCAAAATATTAAGTTCTTCACCCAACGTGGTTTGGCCATCCCGGGTTCTTTTCAAACTCACTCTCAGTAAAGAAGTCAGATTCTCCAGCATACTGACTGCCTGATTGGGTGCGGTGGTTACCAGGTCAATGGTATTAGCCAGGGTATTAAAGAGGAAATGTGGTTCAATTTGGGCCTGCAAGCTCTTAAGTTCGCTCTCCAATAGCAGCTTTTCCTGTTGCAGCTGTTTCAGCTCCGAATCACGAAGTTGTCGCCTGATATCAATTAAACACCATAAAGCGTTTATTAGTGCTGCTCCCAAAGCGCCAAAAAACAAACTAATAAATAGGACCGTTGACCCATTGGCAAACAGGTAACCCGGACTAGTTTTCAGAATCCATCCCCCCATTGCCAATCCGGTAGGGGTTCCCGCGGCGAATCCGAAAATACCAATGAGTAATGAATGAACATATTGTTTCACCAGAGCGTGCCCCATGATAGTAAAGATATTGATGGAATATCCAATACAGAGGGAAACGACCAGATTTTCGGAAAAAGTTTGAACTGATCCAAATAGTGGAAGAACTAATGCTATCAGTAAACAAAACAGCCCTGTTATGAAAAAACTGCCATAGTAAAGGTTTTGTGGAAACGATTTCCGCATTTTTTCTTATCTGTCGGTGAAATAAAAAGGAGTAATTAGAATGATATCAAACACAGTGCTGATGGAATTTGCCATGTAGCCCAAAAGGAATTGCATAAGGCAACGTGGCCACAGCAATGGGGCCATTCATTAACGCATTTGCATGAAAAACGCTCAATTTCGTTTGTTTTGCTACATAGTCCAGACTGGTGCCGATGATCCAGCCTTCGGCTTCCGGATTGCTGCCGGGAGCCGGAACAAACAAGTGTTCTTCTGGAATTAAATGATCAGGATAGGTATAAATGTCATAATTCCCGGATTCCACATTTAGTTTTACTACGCTATCAAAAAGCACAGAAGCGCTAGTCGAAGTCCGCTTGCTGCCGAGGCAAATTACCTGGCGATACTGACGAGTACTAATTCGATGGTCAATCACAGGAAATCCGGTTATCAGAGTATCCGCGACAAGAGCTTCTTCTTCTACTTTCCCAGTTTTTGTGTTGATACGATACCCATGATGAATAGAGTCTGTGGGGCTAATATCCATTCTACCTTCCATGATGTTACGAAAAAAATGGGTCATTGTGCCAGGGTCGGTAGCTCTGGGCACATCAAAATGGATCATGCCATCCCGATCCTCCCAACCATTTCCAAAGTGAAAAACCCATTGAGCGGGGAGCTCGGCATATTGATAGTTTTCGAAATTATTCTTATCCACAATTAATAGCTGGGTGGGTCTTTCCGGTTTCCAATGATGGGCATCAAGAAAATTGTCGCCGGATTCCGGTTCGAAGTGGAACGGCGGGAGCATGATCACGATGTGTTTGCTGGTAACAATAAAGTCATGGGGCATTCCCATGTGCTCCAACGGGATGACTCCATTGCGAAGCAGTCGACCATTCGCAGAGATATGCCATAGAATCAAAGCACCAAAACTGCTGGCATAGCCAAAATTCCATAACGTTCCGTCAGGTTCGACCCTTGGATGGGCAGAAAAGGGAAGCCCCCGAGATTCACCGGACCAGTGTTTTAGTCCTTTTGTTTCGAGACTTCTTTCGTCAATAACATGGGCTGAACCGGCTTCCCATAGAGCCAGCAGTTCCCCATGGTGAACCAGTACACTAATGTTAGCTGTGCTTAGCTCATCGGCGCTGGTTACATTTTGAGCATCCGGGGGATGGGAACCAAAGCCGGGATAGAGCGCTCGTCCCGCCGCCTTCTCCTCCTGATATTTCCGGGTTTGAATCATTCTTCCATGGTGATCCACTTTACCATTTTGCAGACGGAATGATTGGATCATTCCGTCTCCATCAAACCAGTGTCGATATCTAAAGTCTCCGATCTCGTGTCTCGCAGGGCCATTTCGATACAACACCCCATTCAGTTCTCCTGGAATCTTTCCTTCGACATGGACATCATCGTCTTTAAGTTCCTCTTCCTGAATGCCCCTAAAGCCCAACAAATCAGAACGGGTGCCAAGCGATTGGTTAAATGACTGTTGCCATGAAAGACCGTTACCAGACGAGACCCCAAGGGGACAAATTGCTGCTCCCAACCCAGCAGCACCAAACTGTAAAAATTGCCGACGTTTCATCAATGCTCTCCCAAGATCCTCGAATGGTTTAGTGGTTCAGTGTGATAGATTGAGTTGCACCCTGGGCATCCAGATGAAACCTGGCATCGTCCCATGAAGGAGGACCGAACGATCCTTTGGCATCATTCGATGTACCCCACGGCTCAATGGGCATGCCCACAAGATTCGTTCCCATCGACCCATCATCGTCCAGATCCTGCATTACACGGATGCCATATGCTCCTTCCTCAAGGTCGCCGACACAGGCAGATATCGACTCTACATGGGTTGGCAGCAACAGGGAAGCGATGTTGGGGCCGCCTTCTTCGAAGGCGGTTTCTGTGTTAACGATGGAGACCATCACTATGCCTTCCCTGGGTTTAATTTCGTGGATTTCAAAGCACAATTCTCCTGGGAAGGCAGACGGTACTCCAAGGGATGCCCCTAGAAAGGCCATGCTAATGACCACTAATTTGTTTGAACGTTTTAACATTTTGTGTCTCCTAAGAATAAATACGCCTAAATCATCGAATGTGAATCATTAGTAGTGAATATAGATTCCGTCCACAACTATCGCCATGGTTTTGCGACCAACTTCGGTTTTTATGCCTTAAACCGGGAATAGGGGGAATAAAATGGTTGGGCCATTCGATCCGGGCTGCGGTGCCACATCAATGGCAACACCCGGATCCATATGTCTCACCCAGGGGATGGCTCAAGGGAGTACTACTTTTATTTCTGGCATCAAATGATCTATCGGAATACTGATCAAGATAAAGGGGGCAGGGGGATTCGGGTTTTGAAGTCTCATCTCTTGAAATAGTTAAGATTTTAACTATAATAGTTTAAATCTTAACTAAATTATTATCCCTATGACCTCACGACGAAAATTTATTTCTTTAATCGGCGGTGGAATCGTTGTCGCCGCAGGAGCCGGTGCAGCGGGTTTTACGTTGACTCGTACGCCAAAAGAAGCAATCCGTCCCTGGAATAACCCAGGGGCTTCTTATAGCGACATGCGAAAACGCTTTTTGTCTTACGCTATTCTTGCTCCAAATCCACATAATCAACAACCCTGGATGGTGGATCTTTCCCGGGAAAATGAGATCGGGCTTTATATAGACAAAACACGTTTGCTCCCCCATACAGATCCGTTTAACCGTCAGATTACCATTGGTCTTGGTTGCTTTTTGGAGCTACTTATCCAGGCCGCCGCCGAGGAAGGGTATTTAGCTGAACCTCTTTTGTTTCCTGAGGGCCAGAGCCCACAATCCCTTGGTGATGAACCCATTGCAATCGTTAACCTCAGAAAATCCAATACTGTCGCAGCAGAACCCTTGTTTCGATCCGTTTTAGATCGACGTAGCTTAAAGGAGCCTTTTGATCTAAATAGGCCGGTAGAGAGCAGTGTGCTGGATCATCTCGAAAAAGCGACACTTGAAGGAGTCTTTGTTAATTCTACTAATGTACCTCGGGAACTTGAGGCATTAAGGGAGATCAGCTGGCAGGCTTATAAAATTGAAATACAGACTCCGCGAACCTTCAAAGAAAGCATTGATGTGATGCGATTTGGCAAAGCTGAAATTAACGCTAACCCTGACGGCATCGACCTTGGTGGTGCATTTCTTGAAACCCTGATGTTTTTTGGGATGCTCACCAGGGAGAACATTGGAGAAGTCGGCTCTACCGCGTATAAGCAAGGGTTGGATATGTACCGGGAGATGCTGTTCTCATCCCAGGGATATATTTGGCTGGTGACAAATGAAAACCAGCGTGAGGATCAAATTAATGCAGGACGCTCCTGGGTGCGGACCAATCTGGCGGCCACTGAAGCGGGTATAGGAATTCACCCAATAAGCCAGGCTCTGCAGGAATACCCGGAAATGAGCGACCTATATCAACTTATCCACAAAACGCTGGCTCCGAGTGGGGGAACAGTGCAAATGTTGGGTCGATTGGGCTATGCTCCCCTTACTCCTCCGACTCCACGTTGGTCCATCGATCACAAAATAAAATCAGTCTAGACTTTGAATCAAAAAGAAAACGAAATTCTGTTTTCCTTTCTTAACGAAGTGGGAATTATTAATCAACTCGCGGTGACGAGATTTAATCGGGCGTTGCCCGCTGGATTGAGGATAATGCAGTTTTCTGTGCTCAATCATCTGATTAGGCTAGGCGACGGCAAGTCACCGCTGGCCCTGGCCAATGCATTCCAGGTTACAAAACCTGCAATGACCCACACATTGACATCATTGGCTCAAAAGAAAATGATAGAAATTATTCCAAACCCCAGGGATGGGAGAGGGAAGCTGGTCTATCTGACGAATAGTGGAAAGGAGAATCGAAACCTCGCCATTATGGAACTCGCCGATAATTTTAAGTTTTTGAGAGACAAGCTCGATCTTGAAGCAGTCCAGGAGGCCCTGGAAGTGTTAGTCCAGATTCGACAGTTCCTTGATGAGAACCGGGAAAATTAGCAGTCTCTCAACTCAATTCTGCGTCAGGGCTGATTTCGCCCTGGGCGCAATTTCATATAATTCTTACCCTGATTTAAATAATTCGGGAGCCTGTAGCCAGGACTGAGTGAGTCAGATTGTGATGCTCAGATTCTGTTCCAATGATTCACCAGTTATTCGCTGTCGAGAAATCTGGTGACGCATCTCAATAGTTCCGATGGTCTTTCTGCATGTAGCCAATGTCCTGCGTTCGCGATCATTTCAATTCCGGCCCCAGGAAAGGCGGAACGGATGTTACTGTGGTATTCCGGTAGAAGATAATCAGATTTAGCTCCTCCTAAAAATAGAGTTGGGACCGTGGACTTCCGACGCTGTACGTCAAAGCCAAGTAGCTTGTTCATATTCTGCTGAATGCTTTCAATATTAATTCGCCATCGATATCCATTTTCATCGCGAACAGCATTTTGAATCAAAAATGTACGAAGTGCAGTGTCCTCAATTCGAGCTGATAATAATTGATCCACTTCATTGCGGCTTTTTGCAGTTTGAATCGGAACAGATTTCATTGCGCCCAATAGCTCGAAATGATCATGGGAATAAGGCATGGGGGCGATGTCTACAATAATTGCCTTCTTTATTGGAGCCAGTTCATTTAGTAGTACCGTCATTGCAATTTCCCCCCCCCCATACTGTGTCCGAGTAGAATCGGATTCCGCAACTGATGTTGTTGTATTAAATGCGCAACATCCAATGCCATGGATTCGTAATCCATTTCATCACTCCAGGGCGACTGACCGTGGTTCCTCAGATCCAGACAGATCACTGTTCGATTCGACGATAGTCTACGGGCGATGGATCGCCAATTACTGCTTGAACCGAAAAGTCCATGGAGGATGATTAAAGGGCCGTTAGATTGACTCTCGGAATCCAGCGGAGCATGTTGAGCCGGCTGGGCATATTGGGTGTATGAGTCGTAGTGAAGAGTTAGCGCAGTGGGCATTGATTATTGTTCCAGTTAATATCCTGGGGGGTTAGAAGACAAATTAATGTCAGGGACACCGAAGAGAGATCACTGAAGTGTTAGTATTTACCGATTCCGTCAAACCGGACCGTGTCAGGTTAGTACCAGGGGTAATATGAAATCAATAGTACGAAATCAACATAGTGTCATCTATCTGTCATAAAACTATATTTTAATCTGCTCCATGGCAAAAAATACAATTTTAGTTGTTGAAGACGATAATGCATTGAATGAGATGCTCCGGTTTCTTCTGGAGCGCCACGGCTATGCCGTTTTACAGGCCACCACGGTTAAACAGGCGCAAGCTCATATTTCATCCAGAATTCCAGACGTTATTGTTCTGGATTGGATGTTGCCAGGCATTAGTGGCATTGAATATGCCCGTAAGCTGAAATCACACCCACTTACCGCTGATATCGGATTGATTATGCTGACGGCAAAAAGTGAGGAAGAGGATAAGGTTCGCGGACTTGACTGTGGCGCAGACGATTACATAACAAAGCCTTTTTCCAATAACGAATTGCTCGCAAGAATTCGCTCCTCCCTCAGGAGGACACGGCCCCAGCATGGTGGAGCAGAGTTTGAATATCGGGATATTTCCATCGACCCTGTCAGCCGCAGACTAAAAATTGCTAATCAGGTAGTCACCATTGCGCGAAAAGAATTTGAATTACTCTATTTGTTTCTCAGGCAGCCGAATCGAGTCTATGAACGGGCCCAGTTACTGGATCAGATCTGGGGTAAGGATACTTATGTTGATGAACGTACGGTGGATGTTTATATCCGTCGACTTCGTTCTAGTCTCGAACAATATGGATATGGAGAGCTGATAATCACCATTCGCGGGGTTGGTTACCGATTAAATGCAGATATCTGACCAGTGAGCTAATGATAAACGCTTTCAATTTGTTACTGATTCTGATCGTTGCGCTATCTGTTCTAGTCGTTGTGCTGATTGCTTTACTTATTAGGCAGTCCTGGAAAACCTCAAAAGATCTTACAAAAAATGAAATCCTTAAACCTGATCAAAACGGGGTATCGGGTATATCTGATGATTTCGCCCGGGATTTGCACGAAAGCATTTCAGCTCTGCCAGATGCTGTCATCGTCCCGGGGGAAAATTTTGCAATCGAATGGGGAAACAGTACCGCACTTCGTTGGTTCAATATCAACGTCCATCCGGTTGAAGGTCAGGCATTTCTCGACTTTATTTTAGATGAGGCACTTTCACGGCATATCCGTGAACGAAAATACAATAGCTTTTTCGACTGTCAGGCTCCCGGAGAAGAATCAATTAGTCTGCGAATCAGAATTGTGCCCTATCGGGATGGTCGGTGTCTGTTGCAAGCTCGGGATATTACCCACATAAAGCAGCTGGAGCAGGTTAGAAGGGATTTCGTCTCTAACGCCTCCCATGAACTGAGGACACCCATTAGCCTGCTGAAAGGATATCTCGAAATGATGCAACAGGACAATGGACAAACTATTGATGAAAACTGGTTACCTGCGATTAATCAAATGTATTTGCAAACCCAGCGGATGAAGCAGATCGTGGATGATATGATGATGCTCTCTCGCCTGGAGGAAACGGATCTTTCGTCCGACCATGCCTATTTTGACATCGCAGCGACACTTCATGACCATTGCGAAAGCGCAAAAATGATTAATACATTAAAGTCCCACACATTCGATATTCAAATTGAGCCCGGATATCTTTACGGCAATGAACAGGAAATTGAGAGTCTTATTATGAATTTATTATCAAATGCCGTGCGATATACTCCAAACAATGGAAAGATCACAGTGGAATGGGAGATTGACTTAACCGGAGGAACATTGTCAGTGATCGATACGGGAATTGGCATTGAAGCTGAGGAAATCCCTCGCATTACTGAACGCTTCTATCGCACTGATCCGGCGAGATCAAAAGAAACCGGAGGGAACCGGACTCGGGCTCGCGATTGTAAACCACATTGCCATGCGCCATGATGCAACACTGATCATCAACAGTAAGGTAGGGAAGGGCAGCCGGTTTAGTGTTCATTTTCCGCTGCAACGAATTAAACAGGATAACGATCAGGTAGCCCTATTGTTACATTAGTGCTTTTCTGGCTTCGAAAACCGCCTCTGGTTTTAGGTCGAGTTATCAGAAGCAAAATCCTTATGAAACAGGCGATGGGGTTTTGCGAGCCTCTGTATAAGTCCGAGCGAGGCAAATTGGACCCAAAAATGATCGAAGTCAGGCACAAGTAATTGCGAGGCTATTGTACAGATTGCAGAGGTTGACGATTTTTCACCAGGGATGGGCATTCGCGGCTTTTACAGATATTTTTTATGATACCTGTCTGGTATCGAGTATATCTAGTCGTTCATGATTTCTCTCAAGCCAGGTTTCTAACAACCTATCATTGTCAAGGTTATCGGGATGAAACCCCGGTTTGTAATAATCCATGGTGAATTTATAAATATGCCAATTCACGCCATCCCTACCAAAAAAGAATTTCACTATTTGTTTTAATGTTTGGGGTAAACGGGTCATTGCTAACGAACCGTCCCGGTACAACATGTGCCAGAACAGGCGATAGAATAGATAGAGAAATTGCAGACTGACGAGGGTGAATGCAGCGATTCTCCTTAACCATCCTCCTCCACACAATTTATAAAGATCGAAACAGACTGATTTATGTTCAGACTCTTCCGCAGCATGCCAACCCCACATTAGTGCCATTTCGGATTCTGCTTTCGCAAGAATTTGAGGTTTACTCAAAATGAAATCCCCTAATATTGCGGTGTAGTGTTCATATCCGCAAACAATAGCAAGCCTGGTTAGAGGGGACATATGTCGATAGGAAAAATTGATTAAAAATTCGAGCAATCCATAAACGACATTCTCATAACCCTGTTTTTCGAGATTTGCATTATAAGCACGATGCTGTTTCGCATGAATGGATTCCTGGGAGATAAATAACTCAACCTCCTGTTTGAGACCAGGATTGCCGGAGAAATCCGCTGTTTGACTAACTTCCTTTGCAACATCTATAAAGTACTTCTCTCCCTGAGGCAAAAGAAAGGAAAGAGCATTAAAGGCTGCACTGGACACTGGATTGTTGTCATTTCAGTGCTTGTGAAACCCTGTTTTCCAGCTAACTTTAGGTCTTCGTCGAATTAGTCTATGCCTACCCATTTCTCCGTGTCCCTCATTTTCTGTGTCCCGTTTTCTGCGTTCAATAATATTAGGCTTTTCTGCCGTATAAAAATCATATCGCCTAAGTGTCGCTTAAGTGTGGATGGGCCCGGTTTCCAAAAAGATTATCGATCTTTATTTCGGAAACGATATCTATGCTCCATAATACCCCATTTTGACGTGGCGGTTCAGTATACCCGGCGATGGTTGCCCTTTCTTACGCTCTAATTCCTATCCGACGCCTATCAATGTAATTTTTACCCTGCAAACTTTTAGTGAATAGAGTAATGACTCGCAAAACCGAAATAGACGCTTTGGGTGCGTTTTTACTGATTTTTTGTTCTGCGTCGATGGGAATAAATCAGACACTGGTGAAGATTGTGAATAGCGGGCTACAACCGGTTTTTCAGGCTGGGCTCAGATCAGCCTGTGCCTTTTTACCAGTGCTTCTGTTCGCTGTATTGATGAGAAGAAAGCTATCCCTAACAGATGGTAGTTTTTGGCCTGGGATGTTGGTCGGGGGGCTGTTTAGCGCCGAGTTTTTATTCGTATTTCAGGCAGTTGAGTATACAACTGTTTCCCGAGCATCTATTTTTTTCTACACCATGCCTTTTTGGACAGCTATCCTGGCCCATTTTTTGATCCCCGGAGAGAGATTGACCAGGATTCGGGTGTTGGGTCTGGTACTGGCTATCATGGGGGTTGTACTTGCACTCTACAACAATCAATATCCTGCTAGCGAGCGCTCTTATGTTGGGGACTTTTACTGTCTTCTAGCGGCCAGTCTGTGGGCTGCCATCGTGATTGTCACCCGAACCACAAAGCTATCAGGTTCCTCACCTGAAATGCAGCTTCTGTACCAACTGGCTGTTTCTGCTATTGTGTTACTCAGCGTTGCCTCTTTTTTCGGTGAATTGGTACGGGAGCTAAATAGCACAATTATTTTTCTATTTTCCATACAGGTTCTGTTTGTGGTTTGTGTTGGTTTCCTCACCTGGTTTTGGGTGCTCTCCATCTATCCAGCGTCCAATATGGCTTCCTTTAGTTTTCTTGCACCGGTTTTTGGTGTCATATTTGGCTGGTTAATACTAAATGAGACCCTGGAGAAAACTATTCTGATTTCACTGTTACTAGTGAGCATCGGCGTAATTCTCGTAAACAGGAAATCCTTGCGGTAGTGGCTAGGGAGAACGATCTCCTGCCTGTTCTGCATTAACCAGGCAATTTACACGTTATTCGCCTGGTCCCGATGGTTTTCCGTAACCACTAGTGACTATCCCAGGTATCGTGGAAATAGTGGTTAATTTATTTTGGTGAATTTAATTGTATTTAGTCCATTTCACACTTGTTTCTACTGCGCCTTATTTTTTGGAATTGTTATATATCTGTCACATATCTGTCATAAATCGTCCATACAATTCGGCTTCAAAATTAACTTAGGGCTTCAATAATGCGTAAATCGGTTTTTAAACTAATATCTGTTTCAGCATTGACTGCCGCGGTGGTCACCAGCGCGCCAGTTTTTGCTCGGGACAATATTCAAGTAGTCGGTTCATCCACGGTTTATCCTTTTGTTACGGTAGTAGCTGAGAAGTTTGGTCGTTCCACTGACTTTAATACCCCAATCATTGAATCCACTGGGTCTGGTGGTGGAATGAAACTGTTTTGTACTGGTGTGGGTGGTGCCCATCCTGATTTTACCAACGCTTCGAGGCGAATTAAAAAATCAGAATTCGATATTTGTCAGGAAAATGGTGTCACCAATATTCTGGAAATTAAAATCGGCTACGACGGTATCGTTCTAGCCAACAGCAAAAAAGCCGATCGGGCTGACGTCTCTCGTAAAGATATTTTTCTCGCCCTTGCGAAGGAAATTCCTAATCCTGATGGCAGTGAGTCTCTAGTAGAGAATACCTACCAATATTGGAACGAAGTGAATCCCTCTTTGCCAGCCATTAAAATAGAGGTATTGGGTCCACCTCCTACGTCAGGTACCCGTGATGCGTTTGTTGAACTAGCCATGGAAGGAGGATGTAAATCCTTTAACTGGATCAAGGCCATGAAAAAAACAGACAAAGGTGCCTATAAAGCTCTATGTCACACCATTCGGGAAGACGGTGGCTTTGTCGAAGCAGGTGAAAATGATAATCTGATCGTGCAGAAGCTTGACAAAAATCCTGATGCATTCGGTATCTTTGGATATAGTTTTCTTGACCAGAACAGCGATAAGGTCCAGGGTTCTTTGGTTGATGGCATTGAGCCAGAGTTTGAAAATATTTCTGATGGTTCTTATCCAGTATCCCGATCATTATATGTCTACGGAAAAGTAGCCCATATCCAGGTCACCCCCGGAATGTCAGAGTTCATTGCAGAACTGGTGGACGAAGACACGCTGGGTGAAGAGGGATATTTGGCTGATCGGGGTCTGATCTCCATGCCTGAGGAAGAAATGGAAGTATTTCAGGAGAATGCTGAAAATCGAACCAGTTTGGAACTATAATAGGTTCGGTTATTTGTGACAGACACCCCCCATTTCTGATCTTTAGGGAATGGGGGTTTCTTTTACAAGCTTCGTCCTTTTTCAACAGACAACATCTCCATGAATACCCTGTTTTCCCTATTTCTTTTCTTTATTGGATTACCAGTGGTATTGATGGTAGCGCTGCATTGGTTTCGCAGACAACGATCAATGCGAAACCGGATTGAGTTTGGGTTTAAGTGCTTTTTGATTCTTTGTGCATGCATTGCAATATTTACCACCATCGGCATTGTCTTATCGGTCTTGTTCGAAGCCATTCGTTTCTTTCAGATCGTTCCCCTTACAGATTTCCTATTTGGCCTTGAATGGTCTCCACAGACTGCTATCCGCGCGGATCAAGTAGGTTCTAGTGGTGCTTTCGGAGCAGTTCCACTTTTTACTGGCACCTTCTTAATAACACTGATTGCCATGGTTATAGCCGTTCCTTTGGGGTTATTGTCAGCAATCTATTTATCGGAATATGCCAGTTCAAAAGTCCGTGCCATTGGCAAGCCTGTACTTGAAATACTGGCGGGGATTCCAACGGTAGTTTATGGTTTTTTTGCTGCACTTACAGTGGCACCGCTAATTAGGAACCATGCCTCCGGTTTTGGGTTTGACGTAGCGTCCGAAAGCGCCCTCGCAGCTGGGTTAGTCATGGGAATCATGATTTTGCCTTTTATTTCCTCACTTTCTGACGACGTAATTAATGCTGTTCCCCAAGCTCTCAGAGATGGCTCCCTTGGGCTAGGCGCCACTCATTCGGAAACCATCAAACGAGTAGTTTTACCTGCTGCATTTCCAGGTATTGTAGGTAGTATTCTGCTGGCAATTTCCCGCGCCATTGGCGAAACAATGATTGTGGTCATGGCCGCAGGACTTGCCGCGAATCTGACGGCGAATCCATTTCACTCTGTGACCACAGTGACGGTACAGATCGTCACACTACTGGTTGGTGACCAGGAATTCGATAGCCCCAAAACTCTCGCCGCGTTTGCCCTTGGGATTACACTTTTTGTTATTACACTGGTGTTGAACGTGATCGCGTTAAAAGTCGTAAAAAAATACAAGGAACAATATGACTAGGTTTTTTTGTCCTATTTATTCACTATCAGATCCGATACCTCCATTCAGTATTAAACAGGGTTAGACCATTTAATTGACCATCTTCTAATAGATCATGAACGTTGAGAGCACCATAAAACGCACCATTGCCGGTCGTTATCGCAAGGAAAGACGGTTTCAGCAAATGGGTATGATATCGATGGTTATCGGAATGATGTTTTTATTGTGGCTATTGGTAACCATCGTGCAGGACGCTACCTCCGCACTCCGCCAAACCCTCGTCGCCGTGGATATTTCCCTGGATGAAGACAATTTTGATCAGCCTATCAACAAGGCATCGATCAAATCTGCGAGCTTTGGCAAAATGATAAAAAAATCATTAAGGAAAGACTTCCCAGATGTAAAAAAAAGGAAAGACAAGAAACAACTCTATAAAATTGTCAGCAATGGGGCAGAGTATGCCATTCGTGACTCCATTATCGAATCACCGGAACTAATCGGTACGACCCACCGATTTTGGGTTCTTGCAGACGATGAGATCGATATGTTAATGAAAGGATTAATTGACAGAAACATCGAGGAAGGTAACCGGCGAGTTAGCGATAAAACCATCTCATGGGTTGATGAGCTTGTTGCTGAGGGCAGGGTAGAAACCCGCTTTAATTGGACATTTTTTACATCCGGAGATTCCCGAGACCCCGAACTATCCGGAATATGGGGCGCAATGAAAGGCTCCATATTCACCATTTTAATTACCATGTTACTGGCATTACCCATTGGAGTTGCTGCCGCAGTTTACCTACAGGAGTTTGCGCCAAAAAACCGATTCACCGATCTTATCGAAGTCAATATCAATAATCTTGCTGCAGTACCGTCCATCATTTTTGGGCTTCTTGGTCTCGCTATTCTCATCAACTACTTCGGATTACCAAGATCCGTTCCCATGGTGGGCGGAATGGTGTTGGCATTGATGACACTACCAACAGTTATCATTTCAAGTAGAACCGCTCTCGCTGCGGTTCCACCAAGTATTAGAGAAGCGGCTCTCGGTGTTGGTGCCTCCCGGGTACAAATGATATTACATCATGTCCTCCCACTGGCTGCCCCAGGTATTCTAACGGGTTCGATCATCAGTCTTGCTCGAGCGCTGGGTGAGACCGCACCGCTGCTGGTAATCGGTATGGTGGCGTTCATCGTGGATATCCCAACCGGCCCAGATTCACCTTCCACGGTATTACCTGTACAAATCTACCTTTGGGCCGACAGTCCGGAGAGAGCCTTTGTTGAACGTACATCCGCCGCTATCCTTGTGTTGCTGATTGTATTAGTGAGTATTAATGGCCTAACTGCAATGCTTAGAAATAAGGTAGAACGTCGATGGTAGAGCCAATCAGAACTGGATCTACCTGGGTCTCAGATCTATCTTATCAATCGGCTTATCAATTCATTAACTGACCTATCAGCTGGGATACTCAACGAAAAAATAGTGCAATAAGTAATGTCTAATTCAAAAATGAGTTTCAAAGAAAACCAGGAGTATCAAACTGTTGGGAATGCATTTTCCGACGATCCCATGATAACCTGCCGCAATGTGGATGTGTTTTATGCCGATAAGCAGGCTATCTTCGATGTGTCCCTCGATATCGCGAAGAACGAAGTATTGGCCATGATTGGACCCTCCGGCTGTGGTAAGTCAACGTTTTTGAGATGCCTTAATCGAATGAACGACACTATCGATATCTGCCGTGTCAGCGGTGAAATCACTTTGCATAACGAAAACATCCACTCCAGGGAAACGGACGTGGTTTATCTTCGTGCCCGGGTTGGGATGGTATTTCAAAAACCGAATCCATTTCCTAAGTCAGTCTATGAAAATGTCGCTTACGGACCGAGGCTCCACGGCCTGGCGGAAACCAAATCTGATCTCAACGAAATTGTGGAATCGAGTTTACGAAGAGCGGGATTATGGAAAGAAGTAAAAGATCGGTTGGAACAAGCTGGAACAGGGTTGTCTGGTGGGCAACAACAGAGGTTGTGTATCGCCAGAGCCATCGCCATCCAGCCCGAAGTGATTCTGATGGACGAACCCTGTTCGGCCCTTGATCCAATTGCAACTTCGGTGATCGAAGAGCTGATTGATGAGCTTAAGCAGCAGTATTCAATTTGTATCGTGACTCACTCCATGCAACAGGCAGCGAGAGCTTCCCAGAGAACAGCGTATTTTCATCTGGGTAAACTCATCGAAATTGGACTCACTGACGATATTTTTACCCACCCCGTGCATGAACTGACAGAAGGGTATATCACTGGCAGATTTGGATAAGTAGGACTCTCCAGTTGAGACGCCCAAATAATCAACCATCATAAACCGCTTTACGTAACAAACCAGGTGACAGATAAATGAAAATTCAAGGCGAAGGTCATATTTTTAAGCGTTTCGACCAGGAAATGAGCCACCTACATTCCGTGGTTCTGGACATGGGGAAACTCGCAGTTCAGCAATTGGCTGACGCCAATGGAACCCTCGAGAAAGCGGATGTCGACGCGGCTCATCAAGTCATTACTAATGATGCACGATTAAACGCTCTGGATATTCAAGCAGACAATGAAATTACTAATATTATTGCGCGCAGGCAGCCCATGGCCAAAGACCTTCGGGAAATTATTGCAGTGGGAAAAATTGTCGCAGATCTGGAAAGAGCAGGGGACGAAGCCAGAAAAATCGCGGGGTTGACCATCCGTTTCTTTAAAACTTCCGAAAACCCACCCAGACAGGAAATTCTGGAAGACATCTATGCATTGTCTGATTTTGTGATGGAGATGTTAACCATGAGCATGAAATCCTTTGATGATCTCGATCTCGCTCTTGCGGGAAATGTTCTGAATGACAGTTTGAAACTCGATAACAAATTGCAGTCCACCATTCGTCGCCTCAGCACCTTCATTATGGAAGATGCGCGAAACGTCGGACATTTTGTCGATATCGTACTGGGCATACGTGCCCTGGAACGTTTTGGTGGACACGCAAAAAATATAGCAGGACATATCGTCTTTATCAAAAGCGGTGAAGATGTACGGCATGCTGGTCTGGAAGATATTCTGGCGAGAATACAAGCTTAAACTGATTGGAGCGGTCATAGTCATCCTGAACTGGACCAGATTCCAGAAACGAACATCTGTACCTCTACCATTTCCATGTTTCCCGATATGCATCCCGATATGCGTTGCACCTTCTACTTATAGGGCAAGTGGGCCATATGTTATTTTAGTATGCTGTCTTTATCAGAACTCCTGGTAAAGGATTATAAGTATGGCTTTCTTTCGAAAAAACATCGTGTCTGTGCTATATGTTTTCGCAGCTTTACTGGTTGGCTGCAGCGACAGTTCTACTGTCAGTTCAGGTTCGGGCAGTGATTTGGAAGGAGTGAGTAAATCTACATCGGTAGAGTCAGCTTCAGGTAGCGTCATTCATACCATCTATTCAAACACCGGTGAAGTAGGGCAACCACAGAGCTACATTTTTCAGTTAAGACCACAAGGTGTTGAACCTGGAGCAACCACAGGAACGGTTCATTGGGGAGACAATACTGATACACGTATCCGGGATGATCATAATATTGTAGTTTTGCATACCTATTATTCTGCGGGGAGTTATAAGTTTGCTGTGCAGATTGACGGTGAAGAGAAAGTTGTTGTTGGTACCAGTTCCATCGCTACCGGTGCTTCTGCTTCCACCGAAACGTCACGTTTCGGTATCCTCACGGCTACAGGCATATTCGAGGGTGCTGACTGCATTAATGCAAGACCGGGAGGTGTTCCCCTCAATGATTCTAGCGAAGTATCGTTCGCGGCTACTGCCCCTCAGCTTACGGGTATTCCGGGAACGAAAACCACTATTATATGCTCTCATCGCCTTGCCCCCCGGTTAAGCACATTCTCCGATTCATTGTTTGCGGACCCTGTGACGTTCAATTTTCTTAATGCCCGTTCGGATGGCCTACCGCAGTGCAAGGTGGGCGACGAGTTATACTACAGGTTTGTGTCAACGGACGGTGCTCGTCCTGGCGAGTTTGAGTGTCGATGGGGGGTGGGGGCCTAACGAGTTTCCGGAGGGAGGGTTAGCGTAACCAGGTAATCTACAAAACTGTACGGCATCATCTCAATGGTTTTAGTCATCTATTTATTCGGCTTTCTGGCCTTGGCGATGATGTAATCGACGTTATCCACATGAGTGTCTTCGTTGTAGCTCTCTTTCCACATCTTTCTAATAAATGGATTTAACCTCAGGGTTACCGATGGGTCATTCACCCTTTTACGTGCATAGGCGTGAAACGGACCGTAAACATCCTTACCGATAGATTCGATATTCGCCTCCTCAAACCCCCACTTGTTCAATCTTTCAATGTAGGACGCGCTGTTGTAAGCGTTTTCCAGGGGAAACTGCCAAAACTTTCTCATTGCAGATCCTTTCACAGAACCTTTGACTGTTGACTGCTTTTGTACATCGGCTGAAACGATATCAGCCGTTACCAGCATGCCACCGGGCTTCAGTACCCGAAAGGCCTCCTGGAAAAAATCTTCCCGAGTATGGAAATGAAACGCTGACTCCAATGCCAAAACCTTCGTCACTCTAGAGTCGGCTAAAGGAATATCGATGGCAGAACCTCGCATCAGTTTTACTTTGTCAGCATATCCTGCTTCTGCAACTCTCTCGGTCCCTACTTTTATCTGAACCGGAGTAACATTGATTCCTGTGATACTTTTGGGTTTAAAGTTCCTCATCCAACAGATATCCTGATCAGCGAAACCAAAACCACAATCCAATACGTCCTCCTCCTCGCTCAGCTCCGCCGATTCAGCAAGTTTAATGGCAAGGGCTTCACAGGCCTCGTCATAAGTGTTCGCGTCTACCCAATATCCCATATTTAGATAGAGGCTTTCTTCAGCAAGATTATTATGGGTATTAAGTAACTCATAGACTCTGGCCGGCGTATTTTTCGACGGCAGTATCATAATAGCGGATAACTTAATGGCCTCAGAGACGCGCCCAAGCAAACCAAGAGGAGTGCGATATTTCATAGTGTATTAATGGTTAGTAATATCAGAACAGACAATAGGTCTGGATTTCCGGCTTTAAAACCAATCAGCGTGTGGAACTACTTGAGGTTACTTCCGAAAGACTAAAGTCCAAAAAGAACCGACGGGGAAATATACTCGCCTTAACGATAAATAAAAAGCATATTGTAAAAGATCGCATAAGGAGATGAAACCAGGTAGGCTTCTTTATGCATATTAACTTTACATAATATACATTATACGAAGTCGTTATGTTAGCGCTATTTAGTAATGTCACAATCCAGACGATTTAGGAGCATGACTGGGAATGTGTATTACGATGAGCCAAAAAGAATTAAGCCGCCTAGAGATTGTTAACAAGGTTAAGGTTATTGATAAACGACTAACACAAAGCCAGGCTGCAAAGCATTTAAACCTATCGCGCCGTCAGATTTGCCGTCTGATTGATGCTTATAAAAAACGTGGTGCAAAAGGTCTTGCTTCGAAGAAGCGCGAGCAGCCAAGCAATCGGCGTTACCCCGAGTATTTTCGAGAATACGTTCTTGAGATCATCCGTACCAATTACGCTGACTTTGGCCCGACACTTACGTGTGAGAAGCTACTAGAAGTCCATGAGATCGGTTTGTGTGTAGAAACAGTCCGCAATTGGATGCTGATAGAGGGTATTTGGACATCACGAAGGCAACATAATCAACGCGTATATCAGCCGCGCAACCGTCGGGATTCTCTGGGAGAGTTAGTGCAAATCGATGGTTCTGATCATTGGTGGTTTGAGGATCGTGGCCCTCGATGTACTTTGTTGGTTTATATCGATAAGCACGCCACTTTTGGAGTCAATAAAACGGGTGCAACTAGCGGTAGTGGCATGACACAGTTTGGCTGGGCGCTGCATGAACTGAATATTGATATTATCTGTGCCAATACCTCTCAAGCCAAAGGTCGTGTAGAGCGCGCCAATAAAACTCTACAGGGTCGCTTAGTAAAGGAAATGCGATTGCTGAGCATATCGACAATGGAGGTTGCCAACGCCTATCTGCCGCAGTTTATAGATCAATTCAACCAGAAGTTTGCTAAACCAGCGAGAATGGATAACGATAGCCATCGACCTTTTATTGACTTTGATGATTTGGACTGCGCAATGAGCTGGCAAGAAACCCGAACGGTATCGCAAAGTTTGACCATACAGTGCGACAAAGTGTTGTTTCTACTGGAACCTATAGAGTTTGTTGCTGGTCTTAAACGAAAAACAGTTACGGTACATGATTATCCAGATGGACGACTAGAAATTCGCTTTGAAGGAAAAGGGTTACCCTACCCTCATTTCGACAAAATCAGCCAGGTAAAACAAGGTGAAACCACCAGCAATAAACGACTAGGAGCAGTCTTTGGTCAGATTAAGGAACAACAAATTAATCGAACACAGCGGCGTAGTAAGAGAGCACCAAAGCTCCGTGGACAAACTAACACCCAGTTTGCTACTGCTTAGTTTTACAGGCCATTAGAGACATTCGCATCAACGAAAAAATAAGCTGTCTATGCCCGAGTTTTGCCCTAAGCTGCCATTGAATGTTGTGCCATATTACTCTGGTGTAGACCAAGTGAGGCTGCCCGTCATCTATTTACACCCTATACTTTTATCATCAGCTTTCCGAAGTTCTCGCCGGAAAAAAGACGCGGGAATACTTCAGGAAACAGTGAAACACCCCCTTCGACAATATCGCTTTTACAAGTGATTCTGCCATCAGCAATCCACTGGCTCATTTTGCTTATCATTTCCGGAAATTTGTCCCGATAATCCATATAGATAAACCCCTCCATACGAGCCCGCTTAATCGTCAAAGCAAAATAGTTTTGAGGTCCCGGGCCTGGAGCGGCGGCATTAATATCAGATATGCGGCCGCAAAGTACAATACGGGCCCCCTGGTTGATATTAGCGAGCCCGACATCAAGGATTTCGCCGCCAATGTTATCGAAGAATACATCTATGCCATCAGGGCATGCCTCGGCTACAAGCCTGCTTAGGTCGCCAGATTTGTAGTCAACGGTTGCATCAAACCCAAGTTCCTTAAGATATCTGCATTTGTCAGGGTTACCAGCCACGCCAACTACACGGCATCCATGTATTTTCCCAAGCTGTCCTACATGCGCACCTACTGACCCTGCGGCCCCTGAAACCAGGATCGTTTGGCCAGGATCTGGTTTTCCGATTTGGTGGAGCCCGGAATATGCGGTAAGACCGGCGATGCCGAGTGTATTCAGATAGGTGTGAAGTGGTGCGATGGACGTATCGACTTTAGTCAGCATTTTGCCATCTGATAGGTTGTATTCCTGCACACCGTCCCAACCGGCAATGAAATCACCTTCACTAAATTCATCACGATTGCTCTTGATTACTTCGCCGACTGTGAGCGCTCTCATGACCTCCCCAATCTTAACCGGAGGGACATAACTCTCGATATCCTTCACCCAACCGCGCATGGCAGGATCGACGGAGATATAATAATTTTGGACGAGAACTTCCCCGTCTGCAATGTCCCTGATCGGTTCCTTCATGAGTGACCAGTCTGACTGTTTTGGAATACCCACAGGGTGACAAGCTAGTCTGATTTGGTGATTGATAGTCATTTTCTCGCTATAGCCTCTTGGTTGTACTTTATGGCTTAGTGCAGTGGGTTGAATAGATAAGCATGTGATGCAGTAGAAAGTTTTAAGTTTCGGTGCCAGGACCCATCTATGCTATTATTCAAACCGTTCGATAATTGGAACGTGGCGTACCGCGTAGATGTGACTCAAGGTAAGCTAGAAGCATATCGCAATACTGGCGTAGCACAGATGAGTCCTGGACAAGTCGAGAATACGACCAAAGGCCCTGAACAGAGATCGTTACATAGCTAGCCAACCCTTCAACGTCAGCCTCGGTAAGACGGTTGTTAGAACTGTTTTCATAGGAAAGAGCGTTACTATAGGAACACGTACGCCTAGCGTAAAAACGTAGGATTTTTTGACGCGTTTCATCATCTCCTTCTGCCAGCTGAGTGAAGGTATTTCCTACCAGACAGCCTCGACCGAAATTCTGATTTGTGTCGAACCTGGTCAGCAGGGCTTCCAAGTACGTACGGATTCCCTCAACTCCCGCAGCGGCCTCTTCAACTGGTGCGAATACTGGCTTTATTACAACATCCTCGTAATGATCGATACAGGCATGAAATAATGCTCGCTTGCTTGAATAATCACTGTAAATACCGCCTCGGCTTACACCTGTTTCTCGTACCAAATCGCCCATAGAAACAACATGAAAACCAAATTTCCAAAAGGTTTTCATAGCATTGCCCAGCAAGCCCATTCGGGGTGTTGATCTTTCTCTTGGCATAAATTTATTGTACTAGAACGATCGTTCCACTACAATGTGTACGCACACTAATATTGGACACATCAGAATGGTAAGTTTTTCCGATAAAAAGAAATTTGCAACTGTTTTCGGAAAGCAAATGGCATATATCGAAGAGGGGGAAGGCGATCCGATTGTGTTTTTGCACGGCAAATCCCACTTCGTCCTACCTTTGGCGTAATGTAATGCCACATTTGGACGGACTCGGCCGACTAATCGCACCAGACCTGATCGGTATGGGTGACTCAGACAAGCTTGATAACAGCGGGCCTGAGCGTTATACCTTTGCAGAGCAACGAGATTACCTCTTTGGGCTTCTTGAACAGTTGGGTATAACAGAAAATGTTACGTTGGTTCTACATGACTGGGGTTCCGGACTGGGTTTTCATTGGGCACATACACATCCAGATGCTGTTAAGGGGGTTGCTTTTATGGAAGCAATCGTAGCGCCAATACCCAGCTGGGATAATTTTCCGGAACGTGCTCGTAAAACTTTTCAGGCTATGCGATCACCCGCTGGCGAAGAAATGGTGCTCGGGAATAATTTGTTCGTAGAGGCAATACTGCCAGGATCAATTTTGCGAGATTTAAATGCCGATGAAATGGCGGAATACCGCAGACCCTTTGTCAAAACGGGTGAAGATCGCCGACCTACGCTGACCTTCCCTCGTCAGATCCCTATAGAAAACGAACCCGCTGATGTATTCAACATCGTCAATGAATACTCCAAGTGGCTTAAAGAGGCCTCCATCCCCAAACTGTTTGTTAACGCCGATCCTGGCGTGATGATAGCTGATGGACCCGTTAGTGATTTTGTTCGTAGTTGGAAAAACCTCACAGAAACTTCGGTACCAGGCCTTCATTTCGTGCAGGAAGACTCGCCCGATGAAATTGGTTTGGCAATAGCGGGTTGGATGAAGAACCACTAAAAGTCAAATGTGACAAACCCCAACACTTCTGAAACGCGAAGACATTTGAAAACGGAGGACACAATACGTATTCCGCAAATGATTCAGTAGCCGCGCATAGATAGCTTTCTATTCTGACGGAAATGAAATTTGGATAAGATTTATTTCTGCATTACGCGTCTGATTTCCATAAAGAACAGGTGGAAACCGAAAATTGAAAATGTCTGGAGGAGAGTGTAACCTGAACTGTGTATCTGCTTAACTCCACTGTTAAGGTAGATACCATGAACAAAAAAGAACTGACGGCCCTCGTTGATCAAGCGAGCAAGGGCATTACCAGCGAAGAAGAGATGGCCGAGGCCATGAAGTTTATTCGCAAGTCGTTTTATGAGAAGGCGTTGAATGCCGAACTCGACGAACACCTCGGTCATGAACGACATGCTGCCAGCGATTCCGGCAATACCCGCAACGGGCATTCCTCCAAGACAGTTTACAGCGATAGCGGTGCGCTGGAAATAGAGACTCCCCGAGACCGGCGAGGTGATTTTGAACCACAGGCCATCAAGAAGCGCCAAACACGATTGCCGTTGATGGACTCGAAGATCACGTACCTGTATGCCAAAGGGCTCAGTACGCGTGAGATCACCGACACGCTGGAAGAGTTGTACGACACCGCCGTTTCGCCCACTCTGATCTCAAGAGTCACAGATACTGTCCTTGATCAAGTGATCGAGTGGCAGTCCCGACCGCTTGATGGTGTATCCCATTGTTTATCTGGACTGTATTGTGGTGAAGGTTCGTCAAGACGGGAAAGTGATTAACAAGGCGATCTATCTTGCCCTTGGGGTTAACATGGAAGGCCGCAAGGAGTTTCTGGGGCTTTGGATGTCTGAGAACGAAGGGGCAAAATTCTGGCTCGGCGTACTGACTGAGTTACAGAACCGTGGTGTGAAGGACATTTTGATTGCCTGTGTTGATGACCTCTAGGGCTTTCCTGATGCCATTCAAACGGTCTATCCGAAGACACAAATCCAGCTGTGTATCGTTCACATGGTTCGTAACTCGGTGAAGTATGTTCCGTGGAAAAACTATAAAGCAGTGTCTGCTGATCTGAAGCAAATCTACCAGGCGACAACTGAAGAAGCGGCATTGCTGGCATTAGATCGTTTTGGTGAAAAATGGGATGTCAGCTATCCTCAAATCAGCCGTTCGTGGAAGACGAACTGGGAGAATCTGAACACGTTATTCAACTACCCTGCAGATATCCGCAAAGCGATTTATATGACCAATGCGATTGAATCACTGAACAGTGTTATCCGAAAGGCGATTCGCAAACGCAAGCTGTTTCCAACGGACGATTCGGCTAAAAAGGTGACTTATCTGGCTATCCAGCAAGCGTCCAGGAAATGGACCATGCCGATCCGTAACTGGAAACCTGCCCTCAATCGTTTTATACCCTCAAGGGGCACCGAGGTGATCGAGTTCGAAGATCGACTGACCGATTATCTGTAAATATTAATTTCCGCAGATACACAGTTTAAGTTACAGACTCGTCTGGAGTGAATATCGCGTACTCATTCTTGACTTGTAACGTAACGACCACTATCAGGAAAATCGCTGTTGAATGACAGATTTTGTGAAGCTGTCATTTATGGATCCGTGCTGAATGAGTACTGTTTGCCCTTTTCAGTCAAACTATTCTCACTACAATAAAACAATCCTACCTAATGCAGTCACTGAGTATTTAAGTTGTGCCGCTTACTTTAATTAGTTTCTTTTTGAAGCTAAGCGTCGCAGCCATATATTTACAATCGCCAAAAGCATAATGACTATCGTCAACACCGGCGGTTTAGACTGAAGCGGTAATACCTCCGCAGGGACATCCGGATGCAAATGCACGTAGACAGCTACCAACATGATTATCACAACTGTTAAATTCGCTAGATTAAACAGCTTGGCCCAGGGAGATTCTGCGAGTTGTCGCCCGAATAGAAAGAATCCAACTAGAATAAGGCCACTAAATATTTCACCAAACTGTCCTGCAAAAGCAGATATTTCTGGAAACGGAAGTTGTGCATGAGAAATCTGCCTTGAAAACATTGTGTTGAATGGTTCAAAAAACTTCGCGACACCACCTAAAAGAATGAAGGCTCCTAGCAAACCGGTCAACAACCTAGACAAGTTCTGAACGAGCCCTGCATCCGACCGACGAGAGAAATAGTAGGCAACTACTGTCAAACCCACAACGATGACAAGTTCTTTAACATGTTGGTCCATTTTTCTATTTCGTTCTTATGAATTTGTTTGAATGATCGTCAAAGTAGTTACATGCCGATAACGTCAGAATAATGTGATTCTAGTTGTTGGTCGACTATTTTCTCATCACCTGGAGAGAAACAAGTGACCGGTTTTATAATCTAAAGCACTGCCCCAAATCTCTGCGAGTGGTGGCTTTGAGTATATAGCGTCGAAGTGATGATTCAAACCCGAATGACCGTAATGGATATCTCAAGTTGTACAGTATTTAGCAAACTTTGGCGTAAATAAGATTTTCCGCCGATATCGACGGAATGAGCGTAGCGATTGGAGGCTATATCGGCCTATCAATGCCAGTAGTTAATGTGACATTTATAAATGGTTTTAGCTGTGCCATTTCTATCTGGGTTTGACACGTTATGTAAAAGCAAAGCCAGAATGTCGTCTTTACGCAAAACAGGAGTGTCGCCTTTTTTAATCCAGAATCAACGGATTTTGGATGGGAGAAGATTTGATATTGGAGACATTGTTGACAATGAGCAAACAGGAGCCCGCTCGCTTCGACGTTATGGTAAAACTTGATGAGAAACGAATAAAACAAAAAGACGCGGCACAACTACTTTCCCTCACCGTTTGACAGGTACAACGTCTGTATGCCGCCTATCGGATCCAGGGAGCTGAAGGATTGATAAACGCGCAACGCGGCAAGCCACCTAACAATCATCAGCCTTTCCGTAAAAAGTCAGGTCATTCAGTTGATCGAGAGCCACTACCTCGATTTTGGGCCGACTCTGGCAATGGAGAAATTATCTCAGATACATGATATTCACCTTCCCAGGGAAACCCTTCGACAGTGGATGATTGACGCGGGTATTTGGGTCACCCGTAAAAAGCGCTCACGTATTCATCAGCCCCGCAATCGCAGACAGTGCCTGGGAGAACCTGTATAAATAGACGGTTCAGGCCATCACTGGTTCGAGGATCGCGACCCGGCATGCACGTTACTGGTTTACATTGACGATGCGACCAGCCGACTAATGCATCTCAAACTTGCTGAGTCAGAAAGTACGTTTGATTACTTCCGGTCGACCCGGAATTATCTTGCCGAGCACGGTAAACCGATCGCGTTTTACAGTGATAAACACGCTGTCTTTCGGGTGAATAAAGCAGGCGCTACGGGAGGGACAGGAATGATCCAATTTGGCCGTGCGCTGAATGAATCGAACATTGACATTATCTGCGCCAATACATCTCAGTCCAAAGGGCGTGTAGAACGTGCCAATAAAACACGACAGGATCGTTTGGTAAAAGAAATGCGATTGGCTGGTGTATCAACGAGAGAGGAAGGCAATCAATTTATCCCGGACTTCCTGACTCAATTCAACAAAAAGTTTGCCAGGCCTCCAAAAAGCGATAAAAACAGGCACCGCCCTCTTACTGATTTTGATGATCCGGACCGAGTCATGAGCTGGCAGGAATCACGCGTTGTTTCTAAAAACCTCACCATTCAGTATGACAAAGTGCTGTTCATGATTGATCCGGATGCCACTGAAATAGATTTGAGACGCAAATCGGTGATGGTGCATGATTACCCCGATGGTCGATTAGAGATTTACTACCAGAACGAAAGACTACCCTATTCTCATATTGATAAACCCAGCCAAGTGAAACAGGGGGAGATTACCAGTAACAAGCGATTAGGCGCAGCACTGATCCATAGCTTAAGGCTAGCCAAGCGATAACAGACATGCGATTGACTACTATTTTAACTGTGTATGCCCGCGTTTCCCTTACTGGTCGCTTCGCATTAGCGGCTGGCCGAAGACCAGCCCGACTGTATACGTTTGTTAGACTGAGGTGTGTTGTTCCTTGCCGCTTACTCGTTTATTTAATTTCAACTTCAATCCAGGTTTCAAAGCAAAAGTTACTGGCAAGGTTTTGAACGCCTATTGTAGCTCGGCACCCAACTCCTCTTTCTTCTCCAAACACTTCAACAAACCGATTGGCCATCGCGGTAGAAACCATATGCACATCGGTGAAATCTGGAGCGCATGCAACGAAGTTAAGTGATTTGATAATGCTAACTACTCTGTCCAGATCTCCCAGGGCCTGCCTCATGCCAGCAATGGCATTCATTGCAGTAAGCTCAGCTGCTTCCTGGCCCTGCTCGATAGTCACAGTTTCACCAAGCCGTCCTGGGAATATAGGCTTTCCATTGCGAATCGGCACATGCCCGGACAAATGTAGTACGGGTCCGACGATGTGGTATGGCTTCATCGTTCCATAGAGTGTTCCGTAATAGTCGCCTCCTACCGTCGGTGGCAGTTCGTAGCCTAGATCTTTTAATCTGGATTCTATGTTGTCAGTCATAAAGCTATACCTGGTTTAATCAAAAGCAGCCTAACACTTAGTATATAGCGTTGAAACGATGATTCAAATCAATAGCCGCAGAAGAATGTAACATTTCTATTTGGGCTAAATGTGTTATGTAGGGGCAATTTAGTAATGTGGTCTTCCAGCAAAACAGAAACATTACTTTTTTTCATCCAGAATCGGTAGATTTTGAATAAGATAAGGTTTGATGGAAATCTAGTTTTCTATGTCTTCTTTTAAAATATCTCTAATGCACAAAATGGAGCGGACGTTCTTGATTCCTGGAATTTTATAAATTTTTTGTTTAAGAAACTGTTCAAATTCTTTTGTGTCTCTGATCGCAATTTTAATCAGGAAATCGAATTCAGCAGCACAAAGGTGAGCCTCTAATACTTCCGGCAGTGTTCGAATCACCGATTCAGCTTTAGAAAAACTCTTGTCATCGTGTCTATCCATCGACACCTGGACCATCATGATTTCTTTTCGTCCCAATGCTTTTTGACTGATGACAGCCTGATATCCAGAAATAATTCCACTGTTTTCCAGGTTCTTTACTCGGGTCCAGCAAGGAGATTGGGATAGCCATACCCGTCGGGAAAGCTCCGCATTGCTTATGCGAGCATCTTTTTGCAACTCAAAGATGATCTTCCTATCTAACTTGTCTGGTGTATAGGAACTTTTCATTATTCTCCACTTTATTGAATCTTCTTCATAAATCGAATAATACAGAAGAAACTTCTGCGTAAGTAGAGATATATTCAAAACTAAGAAGCATTTTTTGTGTTTATAAAGATATCATTCTTAATTCAAATCACATAATCCATTGTTTTCTAAAATACGACTGGTTCAGGCTTTTCATGTCTAAGAAATTCATCAATCACTTATCAAAAACCCTTGCCGAAATCGAAAATGATGGTCTAACTAAATTTGAGCGCCCTATCCACTCACCCCAGGGCGCCCGTGTTCAAGTTGGTAAGGAAGACCTGGATCAAGGCTCTGTGCTTAACCTTTGCGCTAATAATTACCTGGGTCTAGCTAATCACCGAGACCTAAAGGCAGCTGCCAGAACCGGGTTAGAGGAATATGGTTTCGGCATGGCTTCGGTGAGGTTTATCTGTGGTACCCAGGACATTCACCTTCAATTGGAACGACGTCTGGCGACATTTCTAAATAAGGATGATGCCATTCTCTTTGCGGCTTGCTTTGATGCCAATGGCGGCCTGTTTGAACCACTATTGGGTGCAAACGATGGGATCGTTTCAGATGCCTTGAACCACGCCTCTATCATTGATGGCATCCGACTTTGCAAAGCTAAACGCTATCGATATGCAAATTCAGATATGCAGGATTTGGAGAA
>WLWD01002060.1_pt1 | contig 117010 bp, 53 predicted proteins | sample 6712731 | NCBI WGS metagenome assembly WLWD01 (sample SAMN12718690, study PRJNA576275) | sponge metagenome | isolation source: marine sponge | host: Mycale hentscheli | place: New Zealand: South Island, Marlborough, Capsize Point | collected 2014-11-01
GTACCAACTCCTATAGACTCCCTGTACCCACTCCTATAGTCTCCCTGTATCCCACTCCTATAGACTCCCTGTACCCACTCCTATAGACTCCCTGTACCCACTCCTATAGACTCCCTGTACCCACTCCTATAGTCTCCCTGTACCCACTCCTATAGTCTACCTGTACCCACTCCTATAGTTTACCTGTACCCACTCCTATAGTTAACCTGTACCCACTCCTATAGTCTACCTGTACCCACTCCTATAGTCTCCCTGTAGTCTACCTGTACCAACTCCTATAGACTCCCTGTACCAACTCCTATAGACTCCCTGTACCTACTCCTATAGACTCCCTGTACCCACTCCTATTGTCTCCCTGTACCCATTCCTGTAGTCTCCCTGTACCCACGTTCATATGGTGGAGGTTATTTAAAGAGATGTGTTCGTAAATTGTCACCTAATGATGGGTAAGGGATGTTTAAGATGTGTTCACAAGTTAGGGTTACTTAAAGAGATTTGTTAGTGGCTACGTCACCACCTAAAGAGATGTTAGGTCACATAAAAATAGGTAAGGGTCATTAAATGTGTCATAGGTTAGGTCACCTAAGGATAGGTAAGGTGTGTTCACATGGTATGGGTCACTTAAAGAGATGTGTTCATTGGTAAGGATCTCTAAGTGTAGTAGCTATGTTTATTTATAAGGAAAACTGTTTAAGTCAGGTTGCTAAAAAAAGATCGGTTCACATCATAATATGTAGGTAAAGATCACTAAGATATGGCACTTACTGGTGAGGAATACTAAGTTTCTTAGAATAAGATTTGAGAGATGTATTTCAATGTATAAATAGCCAATAATTGAGAATGCTTGATCACAGAGATGTATTTATCATTAAGGGGGCATGTTCATGAGTAGGAGAGGCATTTTGGGTACAGATCGACAGTGTTTCATATAGAGATAGGGCCATCCCGAGATTCCTCCCCCAGCCACAGAGTTGATAGGTACAGGGTCATTGAGCTATACAAGGAGTTTGTTATAATGGTTACGTATATACATGAGATAGCGGCATTCTTATTGATGGTTCAAGTGAAACTCGATTAAAATGATGTTTTTAATAATAGGTAAATTGAGTAGATATGTTTATAGGTAATGGTCACAATAAATATTGTTCATGGGTAAGGGTTGCTAAGAAAGTTGTGTGCATAGGTAAGAGAGAGGGGTTTAAGGTAAGGGTCAATAGTGGATTTGTTTATAGGTAAGGGTCACTGATACAACATTATCAATAACAATTTCTTCAACAAAATGGCCATTGATGTCTGTAAAATTCCTTTCTTTGAGTATTAAAAACTACATTGACTGATATTATATGTATATGATATAGGCACGTAGGACACGAGACAGGAGAGAGGGAAATACATTCATCTGTGCAAGATGAAGAGCATGTTAAAACAAGGTACAAGGTACTTGCTATTAAAAAAAAAATTTTGTGTGTGTGTGTGGGTGTGTGTTTTGTCAATGTAGCTACTGAGGTAGTTGCACTCTTGCTCTATATAATGCACCACAAATAATATTTTTGTTACAGAAATTTGAGAGGTGAAGGTATACTGCCGAAGAAAGTGGACCGACGTCACACCTACAATGATGTCGGATAAATACAAAATGTCCTTTGATCCCTTGGAATTCCATTGAAAGTGGACCTACCTAAAGAAGCAAAGAACTAATTTTCAAACTGAACAAATCTATTAATTTTTTGTGTGTAATTCACAAATTTTTGATAATATTTTTGTTACTACAATTATTATTACAGTATTGTAGCTAAATAATACCAGCGAAATATACAGTGGTATAACAAAGTAATAACCATGTAATACACAGTGGTATAGCAAAGTAATAACCATGTAATACACAGTGGTATAACAAAGGAATAACCATGTAATACACAGTGGTATAACAAAGTAATAACCATGTAATACACAGGCGTATAGCAAAGTAATAACCATGTAATACACAGTGGTATAACAAAGGAATACCAGTATAATACACAGTTAATACACAGTGGTATAGCAGAGTAATACCAGTGTATTGCGTGGTTATTATTCAAGTATACACACAAAATAACAATGTAATACATCAGTTATACACATGTGTACACACTAGTGTATTTCTGGAGAATACTACTGTTATACCTAATGGCGTATTACGGTACTTATAAGCCATTTTTACACATAGTGTATACCTGAAGAATACCAAGAGTATTCCAGTTGTATACTAAAAGATTATCATTGTTATACACTAGTGTATATCACACTTTTTGCATGGTGCTGATGTTTGCTACTATTATGATGTAAAGCAGCCAAGATTAATCTAGAAAAAAAGAAGACAAGCAAAATTGAAGTCATTTATGTGAGTCCTACCTAGATTTCATTCCCATGTATGAAAATGCTGCAATTTTGGGTGCAAATTGGTTTACCACACTATGAAATGCCTCCAAACATGAAGTCTGGTAAGATGTAGACAAGTTCTTGATATCCTTACAGAGTGTCTTGTTTCATTGAACAGAGCTTCTCACTCGGTTTAGTTGTAAGTTGGTATAAAAAATTTAAAAAATTTAATATGTGTGTAAATGGAAATTTTACTTACGATATTTTAGCAACTTTCACTTATGTAGACATCCGTGTTGGTTCACACTTTCTGTACATCTGTCCATGCCCTTTGTGAACATTGTGCATATGGCTGATCAAGGATAGCCACTTTTCCAAAATAAGGTCTCCATTTCCATCTTTTTTTGATAAGGTCACCAATACAAATGGTTGATCATACTTTGCACCCACTCTCCAACAATTTCACAACCGTTCTCCTTTGCCAATTAGAGACTTTTTCGGGAATGTTGCATGAGATTTCAGATTCAGATATTATGTATGCAATGATAACATTTATTGCCTTACATTTAGCCACATGCCAGACATCATATCTGTGTTTGATTTCTGGTTGTGTATTTCTTAACCAAGCATCAATTTGTCCATGTCCGTCAGTCACACCAGTTGTTCTAAGTTTTGATTATCAGAGGTATCTACAGTAGAAGTCTTCAAACTGACAGCTATCGAAAATATACAAACCAGCAGTAACTAAATCGATGACGTAATTTTTTGACGTAAGCACTTTTTTTAATTGCATTAAGAATCAATGAAAAGGAAGACAATGCAAAAACGTCACGAAATAAAAAGTCATTAATGGCTGAAACTGAAAAACTGACAGAATGTTAAGCTCTCCATCTAGGAAAGTGGGGGGGGGAGGGTTTGCTGGCTATGGATCCAGAGCATGTGTTAATGGGAATACTCAGGACACAGAAATTGCATTAGACTGTGACTGGTGGCGCAACGACTGTAGCTGTGCTGAAGATTAGGACAACGCTAGCGCTGCGAGCAAACGTGGCCACTCCCACTTACAGCATTGAGCAGTAGTAGCGTTATATTTTTAGTTAAAGTAAGTGGATAACTTATGATGGCCCTTCAGTTATTCTGTTACATTACATGTGGTAGTGGGTAAGTGACATTAAAATGAAATATCTTAATATTAAATTTTGGTTCCCCAACGTTTACCTTAATATTAATAGTTCATAACCTATGTACTGGCATACCCCTGTCTTCAGGTTACAAAAAGTAGCGTGAAATTTAAATGAACTTAAGCTTTTCATTTTAATTTCACTTTAACTGGTGAAGCAGGGTGCCCATCCAAAGACGAGTGTACTATTAACTAATATAGTTATAAAGGTTGATATAAGGGAATAAATAATTATATCAATTGTGTGAAATATCAACTGAGAATTCCCTTTAAAATTATAATATATACTTATTGTTGTAGTAATTAATAATCATAACATTAATTTATTAACTTTACAATAATAAATACTGTTACCTTTATTATCAGAATAACCAAAGTAGAATTTTATAATTTTTTGTTAATTTCTAGCATTTAGAAATTGTAATGCCTGATTGTCATATTTTAAATGTTATTGTTGTTGCTGTCACTGCAAATCAGCTGAAATGACTTATACATTTCCTGATAATTCTTATATTTCCTGAAGTCAGTACAGGACCAATTTTCCTGTTTGCTTTCTGCACTTGTCCTTAAGAAGTGCAGGACAGGTGAATGGAAAGTGCAGAAAGTATCGAGTACAGCAATACTCCTTTTATGAATTTTCTACCTAAATATTGAGGTAGTATCAACACTTTAGGTGTAAATTGTTTTATAACGTTGACACAATGACCATCACTAGAATGCCTCATTTTCTCATGCTTCTTTGTTGATTATATGTAGTCCGCATTTTCACTACATATGCTTCAATGCACCTGCCAGCTGCATTTTTAATTTGTTTATGCTTTTTCTATAGCTAAAACCATGACCCTTATCATGTCTTCCTCCCCTCCTTCTCTTATTTATGCATCATCATGTATTAACTTGTACTTTGACATCAAAGCACCAATGGTTTATGCGATTGCATGCACAATCACATTGTTTTATAACTAAAACTGAAAGTATTCAGTAAGTGAGTTACATTTTAATCAAGTTAGTTAGCTAACTTGAACCAAAACTATTTAAGCTAAAACTATAACTAGCTACAATATTTGACTTCTATCTGCATAAACTTTTAACAGAAGTGAACATGATTAATGGTTGGCTGATACCGTATTATTCAGTTATTTGTCAAGTAACTCAATACATTAACAGTGAAAGACTACACTGTTAGTAAGAAACATTATGCAAGCAGCAATTTTTTTTTTGCAAATAGTTTCAGAAGATTAAAAATTTGTGGTGTACATTGAGTCATGAAAACTTTTTGCTGATGATATTGCGAAGTGACTTTATTATTATTCATTGGATAGCTTCAAATATATTGACCAGCCACATGTAATTTTCCTTTTTTCTTGTTCCAGATAATAGACTCTTATTTATTGCTCATCATGAAGAAATGAAGATAGCCCTAATACAGTGTTATGTGTTTCTTGTTTTTTCTATCAAAAATTTGAAATAAGTGGATGTTATTCAGTCATCCACTGAACTAAGGCATTTATATTATTGTTTAACAATAAATTATATTTAATCAAGTATAATGTATTATTAAGGTCAATGTCTTTATGTACAAGAAGCTAATTGAAGTATTATGATTCTATGGGTGGAGAATATTATGAGATATTTGGAGAACATAAGGTAAAATTGTTCAATGCATACCAAAAGTGGATTTTCTGACTCACAGAACATGAATAAAACAACTAATATTATTATTTATTGGTTTAAAGATTCTGGAGTTTTAGTCTTTATACTAAAAAAATATCTTGATGGCTTAATTTTAGTTTTTCCCTGCTCCCTAAAGATTTAGTTAGTTTGTAGTATTTCGTCAATATCATATAAAAGATATAGTTGATATTATCAATTGACTTAGTTTTGGTTAACTTGTGTTGCCTCTCAAATTCTCCATGAGATTACTTAAGAAAGTAGTTAATGTACTTTTTCCCAGTCAACTTTAAAAATAGCACATTTCCAGGAAATCTTGGGTAGTAGTCCAATTTTATACAGTTGAGAAAATGTTTATTGATAGCAAATTTTATGTTCACTTTATAATTGCTTGATTGAAGGTGAGTTGGTGACAATTACAATAGCTTTTAGTCTTCGTTTTTGCCATCCACTCTACTGGTAGTTGTTTTAATAGAATTTGCTTTACTCTTTTTAATGTGTTCTCGACATATATTTTGTTTTTCTTACCAAAGTAAAATAACCCAAAACTAAGGGTTTTGATTTAGTTATAGTTAACTAAAGCAACATAAACATGCTATAACTCGCCATACTGGGCATTGCTATTAACTATATTTTTCAGAAATTATTTAGCAGTGGTGTCTCCAAGTGTTGACTTTGCAAGTTGGAAGATGGTTTGCCCTAAAGTAAGAATATACAAATGTTGAATGTGAATTATATTTTTAATTATTGTTTATCATAGGGCATACCAAAACAAGAAAATAGTTACGACTGTGGTGTTTTTTACATGCATCGTAAGGTACCTCACTTAATTTAATTAATTGATTGTTGCTGTGGCTTTCATTTCTTTTCTTTTTCTTTTTTTCTTTTTTTTTTTGTCTAGTATGCAAGATATCAAGCTTTAAATCTTCCCTTTACATTTCATCAGGTTAGTCGATATAATTTTTTTTAATCTATGGGTGTCTAATTTGTTTGATTACACTCTGTAGGGTAATATGAAAGATATCAGGAGGAAGCTGAAATCAAACATATGTCACTAATAGATATTTAATTAAACTAAACTATGCTGTTTTGTAGTTCAAGAAAAGCGTTTAACTGAAAAATTGTTTTTATAATATAATTAAATAAACCTGGAAATTATCAAAACTAATAATTGTTACTTGTAGTTTACTTTAGCTTGAAACTTTATCTTGAAATTTAGGTGTAATTAAAACTTGAGTGATTTATACATGCGTTGATAATGGGCTTGATAGATTGTTGGTGAGAAATGGTTTTTAAATAAAGTGAGAAATGATATATTTGGGGTGGGTCTTTGTATTACAAGGCAAGTGTTAACTGCTCTCTATGATTTTATGATTGTAATACAATGCAAGACACCAAAATAACAAGTATTAAAATGTATGTGGTATTATCACACTGCATGATCAACTGTCATGCCAAAGATAAAGCATACAACAGTATGTAAACAATAGAATGCTTAGAAAGTGTGACTGATTGAGTTAAGCTAGATTATAGGTAAAGGGAATTTTCTTACTGTAGTCTGATGCCTTTCAAAAAAAAACAATAACTACCCAATCAGAGTTATAGTGCAAAATCTTCTGTTATGCAGAAAAAATAAATAAATAGAGGGTAATAAAAATCTGAATCCTATGACAAAAATATTTATCACCCCATTGTTATAGCTAAATCATTGAAAATTGAAAAGATGACCAAAAACTCAACTTCAGGGTAGCTTAGAGTTGAACATAAAGTAATATGTAGTCAAAACTAAGAATGTTAATACATATAGCTAGTAGCACATCATGCCATCCAATTACAGATTGGGAGAATATCACTTCATGCACAAATACCCAATTTAGCTTATATAAAATCAATTTTAGAAACTGATTATCACAAAGAAAACTTTTGAATAACTTGACTTGTTTTTTGTTGCTTTTTTCAATTCAAACAGTTGCAAGGAGTGGTTACTATGGCATTGAATCCCTTTACCCTATCATAATTTGACTTTTTTACTAGCTTGAGTGTTGGAAGTTAAAATCATAATTGAAAAACTTGACCGTTTATTGTTTATAGTACCTGCAGTGTTAGAAGTTAAAATTAATGATACAACAGTTCTTAGGTTTATGTACGGGATCTTCTCTAGCCATTTGTGCTCAAGCACACCACTAGTAATAAAGGTAGCATAGTATTCTTAATACATTAATGTTATGATTACAAATTACTACAAAATAAGTATAGTTGACATTTTCACACAATTGATGTATATTTTTATTCTGCCCTAGATATATCTTCACAATGATATCTTTAGATACATGACCCATGAAATAACTCAAGATATTTCAAGCTGTTATTTTGATATTTCATGCTGTTATTTCATGCTGTACTGTGCAAGCATATTATCCTTGTAGTTATAGCAACCAGCCAAACTTTTCAATTTTTTTGGTTATACAGCTACTTTCCTACTCTGGATCAGGTGTAGCCTACTCCAACCAGGATTAGAGCAGCTGCTAAAATATCAGCTGGGGGTGTGGGTAGCCCCTACAACCAACTTAGCCTGTGAGTTACAGGTCTTCTAGTACTAACTACAGTAGTAAAGATATCCAAAACCACTTATTACACTTGTCAGAGTGATATGGCAAGATATTTCACTCTCAGGCTTTATTTTCACTCAGCCTCTGGCTAGTGAAAATGGATTAGCCTGCTCTTGAAATATTCTGCCATATCATACTCTGACTCAGGTAAAGTACTATATATATATATATAGTTTTTTACTTTTTTAACCTGATGAATACAGCGGTATACCTGTCCAAACATCGCATACTATTAATATTACAGGTTTATGTTGATGTAGCTAAGGGAATTAATACAAGTTATTTCATCATAATGTCACTTACCCACTACGACATGCAGTGTATGTGGTGGGGCCACACTAGCTTGCCGCGTGAGCGCTATACACATGAAATAACTTTTCCTCATAAAATTGTTCTATGTCTTTCTTCAACGCACAGAGACAGTTTGTCTCCTGATCAAAACTACAGTCCAATGTGGAGCTGCATCTACTCATACCTCAACAACAAGCTCTAAGCACTACACATTCAATGGAAAGGTTTTAACACAGCTGCTACCATGATGTTAGGTCTCAGTTAATCCAAGTGGCTGCCACCAGTTATCTTCCCTCTCAGTTATGGTAAGTGTTGGATATGTTTATTGCCTTTTTCCCAGTGGGAAAATAATTTACAATTGTTAATACCATTATAAGGTTGTTTTAAGAATAAACATCTTATATTCTAAAGCATGTTTATAAATAAACTATATAGAAATATAAAATGGTTTTTAATAATACCAGCTATTCAGGACAAACCACAAGGTAATTTGGGAATGGAGTACCATAGGTACATACACACGTAATAAGCAAAACACCACAGATTAGCAAAGGTAAATTTATTTCTATCCACTGATGTTATAATTATGTCACTTAAGGTTTGACTATCCTGACATAATTATTATCAACAAAGTTACTACAATAAAATTGGCTGCACAATTTGGTTTTGAAACTATCTCACATACTACATTGGAAAGCTGATATTACCATGTTAAGTAAATCATTTTTAAAACAGGTACCCAGCACTTACTATTAACTTGCAAGTTGGTAACCAAAATGTAATTTAATGGAATATAAAAACATTTAAATTTACAACATTAAAGAAATAGAGTCACACTTTTTTTACATTATACATGTCAAATTTTTTTTGTATTTCTGTCAAACAGTTGCGTATTAAACAATTCTAAAGTCTCATTAAATACTACAACAATTATTTTATTTTGGTTATTTGGAGTAGTATTCTTCAGTAAATGCCGTACATGACAAGCTTCATCGCTTTCTCTCAGCTTGTACATTCTGGTGATACCTACACATTATATAGCTACACCCACCACACAGACAACTTTGACAAGATGCCACAGCTTGGAAATGACTGTAAATTTTTTTTCTAGTGGAATAGCCAACAAGGATAGCAGCATACAATTCAGAGATGCCTCTAACTGCATAAGACAATCCTATGAGCAGTCCCTTCATAGAGTGAGGACTCTGGGCACTTATGACCTGATATAGAGATATGCATATAAACATGTAGGAGAGAGAGTACATTGTGTACTGTATATAGAGAACAGCATCAATATACTGGGTGGCAGTTTGAGAAGTGATGTTGTGTCATATACCGTACATTCAGGTTTGTGATTTTGCCCTTGAGCTACAGTGTCCGTAGTGAAATAACATCTTACTGATAACCTACGCAACACAACTCCAAATTCTATCGTTTTCAACATACTTGGTTGATTAGTGGTTACAAAAGGGGCAAATGATCAACACCTATGCTGGAATACAAATAAAGATTATAATAGATAAATGAATAATGGACTGTAACAGCTGACATCCGCTATATTTTTGTTTTCTAAAAGTTTTTATATTTGTGATCAGAAGCAAGGTGATTAGAATAGCTCCGACAAAACACATTATACATGATAAATCCTAGAAAAAACAAGAACAGAAACTGAGGGAGAATAATTCTGTAGTAAGACTTATTTAGCATTTTCCACCTGTTTTGTTGTTAAGGGACTGCCATATTTATCTTTTCCCAATTCTAGTAATCCAGAATGAATGACATTGTAACAATAGGTGAAGGTACTGTAACGAATTGGTACTTTATGCTTGTAACACAAAACTTAATGACTCTGTACACAAGTATAATTTGCCTTTGTGCACCAATAATAAATATTTGACAATCAAGTTATTTCACATTGCACATATGCTAATTTCATCCCTTTAAAATATTGTTCATTCAGTGCAAAGACCTAGCACTTGTAGTGGTCTAAAGTCTTTAAGAAAATGTTATACAATTCAGTGAAATAGGAACAAGGAAGTCTATTGGGGGCTCATAATCCCAACTGTATATATGGGGGAGCATGGCTCCCAAATTTTCTGGTGGATGTTCCACGAAGATTAATTTTGTATATTGCAAATAATGAAATTAATTATTACATTGCTTTGATAACACCATGTGTCATTTAAAGTTTTCAAGAATATTTAAGAAATTGTAATATAATTATATCAAAAGTTCTAGTAATACATGTTCACAATGATTAATTGACAACTGGATACTTAACGAAATTAAAATGTATCAAGGAAGAACAGAAGATTTAGTTGTTGCTTTTTTGACAGTATTAACTCTCATAGGCATGCTCTCTAGTTATTTAAGTTCTAAGAATTTAATGTAAATTCAAATTGAAAAGTCGTACCCCTCCCCATCCTCCACCCCCAATTGCTCAACATTCTTAGTCGTATACAATATTGTACATCTTTAGAATTATTTAAAAAGCTATTCACCTGAGATTTCAGTCTGCCAATAGCTTGAAGGTTATAATATCCCTTTAGCCATAATAACACAGATGTTGTTCAATGAGACCAATTTAATAATTTGATATTGGAAGAACTTTTGAGAGCTCAAGAAATAAATGATAGATTCACAACTTGCATCATGCATAAAGATTCCACAAGAGATTAGTTGACACAAAAAGTTTTTCATTTGAGATTTGATTCTGTCAACCAGTTAGAGGGTTTTTAAAGTATTTCCTTTTAACACTGAATGGAATTGATGGTGATGAATAAGACCAATTGAATAATTTTCTATTGGAAGAAATTTTAGAAAGCATAACAAGCAACTGTTAGAACTAGAGCACCAAGGGTGCGAACCCTCAGCGCATTAGTACACAACTAAGATTTCTTGGATTGCTACAACCTCTAACTACCTAGGCGCACGCGATAAAAAGAAAATACTCGAACTATTAGTGATCACGTGACAGCTGTGTGGCATAAACCAATGTACTTGAAAGTAAGGGTCGTTGCATCTAGCTTGTGCTTGTTTGGAGCTGAAGTTTCTCTGGATTGACTTGAAAACTAGCTCAAAATTGAAAAAGTGATAGACTTAAATACTAGTTTTAAAGGTTAGTTCTCAGCGATTCATGAAATCAAATGCTGACAGACAAACAGACAGATAAAGGCACAACTATAACCCTCTCACGCATGCGTGATGAGGGTTAATTGCTTATGAAATACAGATTCCACTCATAATATTAATAAATTCCAGTGATGCTTATTGTATGAAAGTAGTGATGAGCATGCAATTTTATTTTCTCTAGTGAATTTGAAGTTTAATTCACTTCTTAGATGTAGGGGAGCATTATTACTACTAGATTTAACATACATTCTCAAATTACTCATAAATCGTTACTTGCCACAAACTGGGAATTAACTGATTGGATGTTATCCAAGTGAATTTTGTCATGTTCTATGCTATTTATCCAATCCAACAAAAGTGCAGCTAATTCACACAATGAGGAAAGTAGTCCTGAAGATTCATGAAGTTGGCAAATTTCTGACATGTACTAACTGTAGAATTTTTAAAGAAGCTTACTATTTGCAATTTTTTCTGATACACACACACACTCACAAACAAATCTTAGACAGCAAAAAGGGTTAGTATTGACTGTGTGTGATAGTTCACTCCTGCCTGAACTGCTTTATAATTATGTATTGGAGGAGACAATGGACATGAGGTGAATTACTTCAAAAAGTTTTTGGGTACTTTATGAGTATTTATAAATTTGTAATGAGTGTAAATAACTCATCGAGTACATGGGTCTTGTATTTAAGTAACAACTGAACTGAAGTACACATATGATTGATAAAAGCAGTATGCATTTCATTGGCCTTTGGCAGTTGCACCCTACCTAATTAATGTTTAGCATGTTTACTGACTATCCTAAGTTACTTAGGCTCCAACCCTCCTGGAACGTCCAGGAGAGTGCAGATTGTTCATAATTTGTGACTTTTTACACCTACGTATAGCCAAATGTTTAATGTCAGTCTTGTATAGCATAGGCAAACTTTTAGTGAACTATATAAATGTATATATAATATATAATATATATGAAATAATTAATCTCAATAAAAAAATCAATAATATATTTATAGAGCTTCTGTTTGAAATTTGATTAATCCATCCATTTTCTTCATAACTATTACTCTAAACATTATTACAACTATGCTAATAATGCTACATAAACAAAGTAGCAATACAAAAACTACTGGGGGGCAGCTGCCTCCCTGCTTGATGGTAAGAATATTTTAATCTTAGGCATTGTTTTCACTCGCCTCTGGGACTTGTGAAAGTACATTGGCCTTCTCCTGAAATAACTAAAGTTAACATGGCTTTAAGAATCAGGAAAAGGTCGAACTGCTAGCCAATATTATATTTATAGCGTATATATAATTACTGAGCTATAATTTACTTTTATTACATTTTCATAAAGCAGTATACAAAATTCTGTGGTGCATTTGATACATTGCTTCTATGTGAAAAGAATTCGCAAGTACAAAGGAACAAGACTCCTCATAAATGCTTATTGATAAGCAAATATCTAGCTAGATGAAGGCTCCATAGTCCTTAGGTAAATAGCTACATTTTTGGTGTTTTTTACTTTTGCTTGTATTTTAACTCTTAGATACATGATAATGAAATACATGATATTCTGTTAAATAATGCTACTCTCTCTTATACTATGCTAAAAGATAAATAACTATATAGTCAAAATAATGCGAATATTGTCTATAGTGCAGACAAATATTACCCAAAAATTAATAAAACTATAGTTTAAACAAACTTAATAATTTTTTGATATTTACAAGCAATATTTTGTCTCTTAAAATTCTAATTGGTTATTGAGTAAAAAAAATTATTTTTGAGAATTTTTATTTACAATTTTATATTGTGATCATGAACCATGAATTTTTTTTCACTAATTTCGATTGCACTTTCTTAGAAAGCATATTACTGTGTTTCAATTTTCTATGTGATTTCAGTTTAACAGTAAGAGGAAAGTTGCTATAAAACATTTAATGTTTCAAGTTAGCATTGAATAACATGAATAGGAACAATAGGATTATTTGCTATCCGAAAAAGTTGGGAAAATGTTTCACAATAAATGTTGCCAGCATTTCATATTATTATTTATTCCACTAAGTAGCTTTAATTATTCCCAATGTGAATTGAATGAAAAGAAAGTATAGAAATGTGTAAAAAGCAGCCGCACTAATGTACTGCAAGTGTTGTTGAGCTCATAAGAGTATTGCACAATAAAGTTATTCACTAGAGATTTCAGTCTGTAACACTTTGCTAATTAATTTTACTATAGCAGAATAACACCAATTATGTTGAACAGGACCAGTTGAATAATGTTATGTTCAGAAAATAGCGTTTAAAATTAAAACTTGTGCAAAAAAGATAATAGATACCACTCAAGTAATTACACTGAATAATGTTTAGGAAAGGAAATTTTTTTATCCTATTCATCTTATAGCTTCATAGTGTATATATAGGGCCGTAATATAAAAAATGTAGCCTCTGTATTATTTTTAATAAACAGAATTACTGTCACATGCAAATCATCAGCACCAAAAGTGCGTAACATAAGTTGCCATAAAGTTTAATCAATTCCATTTTGTTAAGATGACTAGTTGCCAGTAGCCGGTTTTTGTCATGCAATACACTTGTAAGCCTGAAATAAATTTGTCAATTTCAGTATTAACCAACTGGTACTTCTTTAAAATAACTGTAATGTTTTGCTTAATAAGATATTAAGTTTTAGATCGTGGTACAAAAAAGTTGACATTGATGATAGCTGTGTAAATTTCAATGATAAACTTAATCTTTGGGATTTAAATCCCAGTGGACCTAATAGGATGTTAGTGGGCTATAAATTATGAAAAGGTAACACCACACGAAAAGAAAAAGATTGCTGTATGATAGACTTTTTATACATATTGAAGACTGGAGATGAATAGTGAGCAATTTGAAATACAAAATGCAACTAGAAGGAGTCTACTGAATAACTACAAAATAAAAAGTTGGCAACAACTTTTAGCAAGATTTAAATTCAAGAAAGCCTGTGTCTCATCCAAGGCAGCTGTTATCTGTTTCGTTTGGATTTTTTGTATTGGAATATTATATAGACTAGCGAGTTACCCAGGATTCTTCAAAAGCCTCTATTTTCTTCCACAGTGGATTGTATCATTGATATACGCTGGGAATGCAATCAGTCTGTGCTTCTATCCATTAGCTGGATATTTAGCAGATAATGTCGTGGGAAGATACAAAATAATAATTATCAGTTTAAAAATAATTGCAATGACTTTTATAGTGGGAGCTGCATTAATCATGGCTATGTTCCTTCTTTATCTTGTTATTACAAGTGCAGGACAATTTGATTATGCAGGGTACATTTTATTCATGGGAATAATACCAATTTGTGTATTATTTTATTTTGCTATCAATGTCAGTTTTGTTGGATTCAATGCTAATGTGATCCAGTTTGGTATGGAGCAGCTCCATGACTCGCCAGCAGAACATCAGAGTACATTTATCTACTGGTATGTATGGATATATTATCTCGTACAACTTGTCATCGTACAACCATGGAACATATTGCAATTGGAACTTACAACAAGTTCATGTCTGTTTGGGATACTTATAATATCTTCATTTGTTACAATTATAGTATCACTATGTATAGCTCACCGCAAAAAGAATTGGTTTCTCATAAATCCAGCCAGAATTAATCCTTACAAACTCGTTTATAACATCACTCGCTTTGCTAGACAGCATAAAGTTCCTATTCAACGTAGTGCATTCACATACTGTGAAGATGAGATACCTACTGGACTAGATCTTGCAAAAACTAAATATGGAGGTCCATACACTACAGAAGACGTAGAGAATGTTAAAGCATTTTATGGAATTCTTAAAATCCTACTTTGTCTATGTCCAGTATTTTTGGCAACATTTGCAGTAGATTCATTATATTGGTATGTTGCAAACTTTCAAACAAGTTCAATAACTTATCATTATATCTTTGATGACAGCACTTTATCTTCTTTAATAGTTGTGATACTAATTCCAATACATTTGTTCTTTTTTAGGCGATTTAAATATTGCTACTCTATTAATATGTTAAAACGACTTGGTATAGGTATTCTTTTCTTAATTTTGACTTTGATGTCAATAACTGCTTTTAACCTTCCTCTTGCACTGGTCAAAAAAGAGTGTGTATTTACTCCTCCCTACTATGTGTATGCTTATTTTGGATCTAACTATACCTATTATGACACTCGAGCTGATTGGTATAGTGAGCATGTTGTAACAGATATTGATTTAAAGATACCACCAGTTTTACTTCTTCTTCCAAGGGCTTCGTATGGTATATCTAATGTATTGCTGTATACAGCTCTCTATGAGTTCATATGTGCTCAGAGTCCTCCATCCATGAAGGGATTGATTATTGGATTGTCATTTGCTATAAAGGGAGTCTTCCAAGCAATTTCTGCTTTCTTATTGCTTGTATTCATATATTTTCCAATATCACACAGCGGTAGTAGTTGTAGTGTGCTGTACTATGGAATGAATTTACTACTAGTGGCTTTTACTTTGATAGTTTACTCATATTTTGCCAAGAAATACAAATATCGTCAAAGAGATGAGATATGCAACATCTATCAATATGCTGAAGATTATTATTCAAAAACTGAAGAGAAACATTTGTAAAATACATGATTTGTTTTAACTGTTAACAATATTTTTGAGTGGCAAACATTTTCATTTAAACAGTTCGATTCATCATTTAACTAATAATAGTGCTTTTTATATTTGAAACACTAAGTTATTTTTTTAAGTTTGTGTCATGCACTACCTTTGTATTTTACCATTGTCCTGTATACTTAAAAAACATGAGATAATTCCTATTCTGTTTGTCAACAATTTTAATATGTTGTTAGTTTCATTGTTAAAATAGTACCTTAAATTTAGTTGTAAATGTCATTAATTATATTTCAGAGAACAATTCAATAAGTTCATATCACAATTTCTTTGTCAGCTTTCTTATACTCATTAGAAGTTTCTCTCTCATTCACGGGTTGATTTTTTTTTACATTACAGAATTAAAAAAATATTTTGTCGCCAGTGGAAATCGAACCTAGGACCGCTTGCTTAACGCAAAAGCGCTATACCACTGAGCTAGGACAACCAGCCAGCAAACAAACACTCCAATTTTGTATTCATACTGTTAAGGGGTGCTGCTATGCTACAGTCTCACTCTCAACAGACCAACTGAAAATTCTCTTTTTTCAAAGATTCTTTTTTCTTTTTGGTGGCAACCAAATATTTTTTAATTCTGTAATGTTTAAAAAGCCTATGATTTGAGAGAATACAATGAGTAAAAGAAGGCTGAGAAAGAAAATGTGAAGTGATAAATTAATGGAGTAAAACATTTAACGGATAAGATGAGTCTTTGAAGAAATAGAATTTTCGTTGGTCTGTTGAGAGTGAAACTGCGCAGAGTACCCTTTGACGGTATAAATACAGAATTGGAGTGTTTATTTGCCGGCTGGTTGTTGTAGCTCAGTGGCAGAGCGCTTGTGCATTAAGCAAGTGGTCCTGGATTCAATATCCAAATATTTTAATTCTGTATTGCTTAATAAAGCCTGTGCCATAGAGAGAAAATACATCTTATTTAATAAGTTGTCACAGACAAAGTTTAGAAAGACTTCACTATACATGTTTTTAAATACAACTAGCACACTTCATATCAAGAGATTTAAATACTCCCAATGCTGTTCATTTTATCAAAGGAAAGCGATAATATTGTATCTTATACTAGCTTTTTGTGAATTTTTCAAAAAAAAAGTCTGAATTCAGAATTTATTTATAATATAGAATTGCTTTTTTCTATTTATGGTCATTATTTGGACTTTACAAGAAAGATTTAGAAAAAGTATGAGGTCCATATTATAATGGCTTACACCACTACCAAATGTATTTTACACCTATTGTCAGTAATCACACACTCCTCAAAGGTTGCCTTCAAAATGAGAAGCACTTATGAAAGTTATGTGCTTCTCATTTTGAACAATGATAAGCCTCTTTGATGATATCCTCTAATCCACAGTGAATTAGATGAAGTATTTTGTAACAGATGAGCTCTCTCTGACATTTTGAAACTTCGATGCTCATACTAATATATTATCAAGCTTTGGAATTAATAATAACAATCAACAGCAAAAACCCCAGAGCATTCATGCTAAGAGTCGACCTCATCCCATACGCCACTAAACAGAGTATCATGACTTAACGATCTTTACCCGTACCATTCGAAGAAATTGAATTGTTTGCCGCTTTGAATTATTTTGTGGGTGTAGTAGTTAAAACTTACAAACTTACCAGAAATTATTTTCTATTAGTGGCGGTGGTAAGTTAATGCGCTCCTTGTCATAGTGATACGCGCAATGCTGCCATTCTTACTTGAAATATTCATTGTCCGATAGTCTAACCACGATATGTTAAGTCTTGTGTGTTGGTGTCCAGTGAACAAGTGTGTGTGAAATTGTTGTGCGTTACAGCTACTGTTTAGCTAAAGAACAGCACAAAGTAAACGTTTAACTAACTATTATCGCTGCTTTTACACAGCACTTTGGCTACTACTGTGGTAAGCATGGTCCTAATAGGTTTAGTTCAAACCTTGTATTTTTTTTTTTAAGTCAAACAATTTGTACTATGACCCTCTCGTATTTTTGTGCTTGCTCAGTCTTCGACCGTCCCAAAGTTCGCTAAACAAAATCCTCTGGTTTATCGATCATTACCTGTATCATCCTAGAAATTGAATTGTTTACCTCTTGGATTCTTTTGTGGTGTGGGTACAGGTAAAACTCAAAAACTTACTGGAGTTTCTAGTTAGTGGAGGTGGTAAGTTAATACGCTATTTGTCAGTTATATGTTACTGCAGGTACTAATAAACAATAAACGGTCAAGTTTTTAAGTTATGATTTTAACCTCCAACACTCAAGCTACTAAAAAAAGTCGAATTATGATAGGGTAAAGGGGATTCAATGCAACTGTTTGAAAAGCAACATAAACCAAATCACGTTATTCAAACGTTTTCTTTGTGATAATCTTTAGCTAATTACTAGTTGTAACGCACAATACTTTCACACAACTTGCACACAACTGAACATACCTAAACCAAGACTTACCTTTGTAGTTAGTCTAGTGGACAATGAATTTTCAAGTGAATATTATTGCGTAGGGCATATAACTGACATTAGAAGTTAAAATTAATGATACAACAGTTCTTAGGTTTATGTACAGGATCCTCTTACGTTCACAATGATATCTTTAGATACATGACCCATGAAATAACTCAAGATATTTCAAGCTGTTATTTTGATATTTCATGCTGTTTTTTCATGCTGTACTGTGCAAGCATATTACCCTTATAGTTATAGCAACCAGCCATACTTTTCAATTTTTTGGTTTTTACAGCTACCTTCCTCCTCTGGATCAGGTGAGCCTACTCCAACCAGGGTTAGAGCAGCTGCTAAAATATCAGCTGGGGGTGTGGGTAGCCCCTACAACCAACTTAGCCTGTGAGTTACAGGCAGTGTTGTTTTGGTTTAGAGATTCCAGATTTTCTTAGTTTTAGTTATTCATCATACTAAAAAAATATCTTGAATGCTTAGTTTTAGTTTTTTCCCAAATTCTCCCTGAAGATTTAGTTAGTTTTTAGTATTTCTTCAATATCATGTAGAAGATTTAGTTAGTTATACTATTATCATTTGACTTAGTTTTAGTAAATTTACGTTGTCTCTCAAATTATTGAATAAAGAGACTCCTTAAAGAAAGTAGTACCGGTAGTTTTCCCAAATAACTTCAAAAATAGCATATTTCTATGTAATAGTTAGAGCATAAGCGCTTAGGTACTGGTGGATTTAGTGCACTGAAGCCCAAGGGCCATATGCCCAAGGGCTTTGTGCACTAAATTCACCAGTACCTAAGCGCTCATGCTCTAACTATTTTAGATCCCTTTTACCCATGCCCAGTTTCCACTAGCAACTATATTTATCAGCATTTTCGCAGAATGGTGGTGTCAAGCGAATTTCCGGCCCAAAATTAAAATTCAATTAAAATTCAATTGAAGCACACCCAGCAAGTTTACTTTAAGCATTGTAGCAGCTGCCAGCTGTTATCTAACTCTACCATGGGCTGCTCTGCAGTAAGCAGTGGTCCCATATAGGTCGGATATGAGAGGGTAGTAGACCCTCACATATCATATCAGGGCCTCACATAACCAGCTCAGGCCCTCAGGGCCTATTCTATTAAACTAAAACTCAAAAATAGCAATACCCCAAGGGTGGTTAGCATGCACAGTTCACATACCTAAAGACATATAGTGTACACTTACCAAGTTAGTACACCTAGTAACAATATAGCAACTGGATCTAAGCAATCTTAGGTAATATAAATAAAGTATAATTGGCGAGCGAGCTTAGCGAGCCAGACACTTACAAGGGTAACACAATCGAAAATCGGGGATGTTTGTTTATTTATTTATTTGTATATATGTATGGACGTATGTATGTCATTTTGTACTTTGACCCTCACGTTTTTGTGTTAGTTATGTAGTCGACCCCGTCCCAAATTGCACTAAACAGAATCCTCCGGTTTATCGATCAGTACCCGTATCACCCTAGAAATTGAATTGTTTACCGTTTTGAATTCTTTTGTGGGTGCAGTTCAAACTTGAAAACTTAAGGGACTTCCATTTCTATTCGAGTTAGTGGCGGTGGTAAGTCAATGCGCTCTTTGTCATGGTTATAAGCCGTGCGCAACAGTATTTACTTGAAAATACATTGTCCACTAGACTACTGCGAAGGTAAGTCTGTGTAGGTGCATGTCCAGTTGTGTCAAAGCATTGTGTGTTACAGCCACTACTTAGCTAAAGAATATCACAAAGAAAACTTTTAAATAACGTGTATTGTTTTGTTCTTGTTGTTTTTCCTTCCAAGCAGTTGCAGAGAGTTGTTACTATGGCACTGAAATACCTTTACCCTGTATGCTAAATTTAAAAACTGGACCTTATTTTCAGTAGCTTCAGTGTTAGAAGTCAAAATCATTCATATAGAAATAGTATAGTCTTTAGGCTCACTCGCCATTTGTGCTCAAGCACATCACTAGTATATTTTATATAGTTTAGAGAATAATTACTTGATAGCAATTAATACCTTCATTTAATAATGACATAATTCAAGGTGAATTGTTTACAATAAAAATTGCTTAGTTTTAGTTTTTGTCATCCACTCTACTGGTAGTTTTAGTTATTATCGAATTTACTGTCTTCTAAAATATTTAGTTTTAGTTCTTTCATGTTCTCTACAGCTTAGTTTTTAGTTATTCTAACCAAAAGTAAAATACCCCAAATCTAAGGGGTTTTGGTTTTAGCTCTAGTAATAACTACAGTAGTAAAGATATCTAGTGTGGAATAAACCACTTATTACACTTGTCAGAGTGATATGGCAAAATATTTCACTCTCAGGCTTTATTTTCACTCAGCCTCTGGCTAGTGAAAATAGATTAGCCTGCTCTTGAAATATTTTGCCATATCATACTCTGACTCAGGTAATAAGTACTATATAGTTTTTGTTCCCTTATATTAATTTTTATAACTATATATTAAAAGTACCTGATGTTTTAACAGGCATACCGTTGTCTTCACACTGTTAAAGTGAGATTGAAATGAAAAGTTAAGTTCATTTCACTTTACTTTTTTAACCTGATGAATACAGCGGTATACCTGTCCAAACATCGCATACTATTAAGATTACAGGTTTACGTTGATGTAGCTAAGGGAATTAATGCAAGTTATTTCATCATAATGTCACTTACCCACTATGACATGCAGTGTAACAGCAATATGAATAACCAAAGGGCCACCATAGGTTACTGCACTTTCACTAAAAAAATAATACTAATACTGCTCACCCGAATTCAACGCTGTATGTGGTGGGGCCACGCTAGCTTGCCGCGCGAGCGCTGTACACATGAATTAACTTTTCCTCATAAAATTGTTCTATGTCTTTCTTCAACACACAGAGACAGTTTGTCTCCTGATCAAAACTACAGTCCAATGTGGAGCTGCATCTACTCATACCTCAACAACAAGCTCTAAGCACTACACATTCAATGGAAAGGTTTTAACATAGCTGCTACCATGATGTTAGGTCTCAGTTAATCCAAGTGGCTGCGACCAGTTATTTTCCCTCTCAGTTATGGTGCTCCCTATGCTAGATTATCCCTGTTCCAATTTGATATATTAGATAGCAACAGGAGGAAGTACAAAAATAAATAAGGAAAAAGAGACCCAGAGAACTCAGAGGACCAGCCTTATATAGGCCAGGCCTCTGAGATCACCAGAGAAACACATGGCAATTAAACTGACCAATAAGACACAAACAACACATAGAGCACATGCATGGAGAGAAAGTTCTAGAACGTACGTGGAAGGGTAGGGTTACAATCAAAGTGTGAAATGGTGATAGTATGGGTGAGGTGGTTTTAACAAACAGTAGAGTCAATTGCTCTGGTTCTTACAAGTATGCATGATCTTTTGAGTGTGTGAATATCTGATTGTCTGTGATTCTCTTTGGTTAGGCAAGTGTTTATAAGGCTTTCATGAATATCTATGGTAACTTGCCTACCCATCCCCACTACCTTCAGCAGCAACTTTGACCTGTAGGGTAGCTTTTGAAAGACAGCTAAAACACACACATACACACACACACACACACACACACACACCCACACACACACGAGAGCCTGAAAAAAAAATTTCACAGGCTGTATGTAATAGCTGATTTTCTGGATAATCTGGCTGAGATATCTCTATGTTGTGTTGTTCCAGCCCACTTATTTATAATTTTTGGTTTGATAAAGTGTCAGCTGTGATCTCTTGGCTTGGTAAAGTATCTCTGATCTTTTGTTTGGTAAAGTATCTCTGAATCTTTTGGTTTGGTTAAGTATCTCTTATGTATTGACTTGGTAAAGTATCTCTGATTTATTGGTTTAGTGTGTGTGTGATATAAATTATTTGTGGTAACTAGTTAGGTAAAGTGTTTTGTATCTCTTTGTGAGATAAGGTGTTTGTTTTATTTTTTTGTTTTGTTTTTTTACTTTGACTAAACAAGTGATTTTTTGTGTGGTAAGGAAGTATGGTTTTTAGGTCTGGTAATTTTTTTTGTTTGTTTAATGAAGTATTTGGTTTGGTTATGTATTCATAGTATCTTGTTGGCGAGCGAGCGTAGCGAGCGAGACACTTGCAGGGGTGACACAATCGAAAATCGGGGATGTTTATTTATTTATTAGCGAGCGAGCGTAGCGAGCGAGACAGTATTAGGGGTGGATAATGCAAAATCGGGTATATGTTATATGTATATATGTATGTGGGATGGTACATATGCCCTTTAAACGCGCGCGCGGGGAACTCTTTTCTCCTAAAAACACGGCTTTTTAGGCTTGACCCCAGTTTATTCTGAAACTACAGCATTAAGCAAGCCTTACTTTATACTTTAGCTCCAAAGTGTGAGAAAATTCCTGCGAAAATACTTGCTTTTCAAGAAACAAAAAGTTGATTCGACCGGTTACTATGGCATTGAAGACCCTTTTCCAGACTCAATTTCAAAACTTCACCAGGATACGGAGTGCCGGTTGTTGGTTGTCAAGAGCCGTTGGTAGTCAGAATGCCGTAGTATTAATGCTAAGGAAGCTACTACTTCTCGAGGGAAGCTGAGGTAAGTACGTAATTCCATATTTGTTAGCTAAATATGCAAAATTAACTCTGGCCTTTCTTTTTAGCTTGTCAACAGTGACTGGTACATTCAAATAGTCAGATTGGCTCAAATTTGGTACTACAAAAGTTACCACTGCTCAAGAAAATGAGGTAAGAAAGTAATTTTGTATTTGTGTGCTAAAATTGATAGTCTTTGGTTTTTGTAGGTGAGAGCTTGTTGTCAAGAATTCAAGGTAATTCAGATGGTCAAAGTAACTTCAATTTGATACTACAGAAGTTATCAATACTCGAGAATGATGTAAGTAGTAATTCCATATTTGTTGGCTAAAATTACAAATAATAACACTGGTTTATTTTTTATCGTAGCTGAGAGCTTGTTCAAGAGTTACTGGTGATTGAGATTATCAGAATGGTTGATGTTTGATGCTACAAACGTTACCATAATCAGGTAAGAGAGTGATTTTGTATTTGCTGAAATCAAATGTCATAACTGCTGTTTGCATGAAGTAAGCTAAAAATAGTAACATTTTATGTTACCTAACTATCAGGCTCGCTCGCCATTTGTGCTCAAGCATACTACTATTATATATGTATGTATGTAAGGATGGTACATATGCCCTTTGAACGCGCGCGCGGGAAACTTTTTTCTCCTAAAAACACAGCTTTTTAGGTTTGACCCCAGTTTATTCTAAAACTACAGCGTTAAGCAAGCCTTACTTTATACTTAAGCTCCCAAGTGGTAGAAAATTCCTGCGAAAACGCTTGCTTTTCAAGAAACAAAAAGTTGATTCGACCGGTTACTATGGCATTGAAGACCCTTTTCCAGACTTAATTTCAAAACTTCGCCATTTTAGGGGATACGGAGTGCCGATTGTTGGTTGTCAAGAGCCATTGGTAGTCAGAATGCCATAGTATTAATGCTAAGGAAGCTACTACTACTCCAGGGAAGCTGAGGTAAGTACGTAATTCCATATTTGTTAGCTAAATATGTAAAAATAGCTCTGGTCTTTCTTTTATGTAGATAAGAGCTTGTTGTCAACAGTGACTGGTATACTCAAATAGTCAGAATGGCTCAAATTTGGTACTACAAAAGTTAACCCTGCTCAAGAAAATGAGGTAAGAAAGTAATTTTGTATTGGTGCGCTAAAATTGATTGTCTTTTGTTTTTGTAGCTTGTTGTCAAGAATTCAAGGTAATTCAGATGGTCAATGTAACTTCAATTTGATACTACAGAAGTTATCAATACTCAAGAATGAGGTAAATAGTAATTCCGTATTTTTTGGCTAAAATTACAAATGATAACACTGGTTTATTTATTTATTTTTTATTGTAGCTGAGAGCTTGTTCAAGAGTTACTGGTAATTGAGACTATTAGAATGGCAGATATTTGATACTATAAAAGTTACCATAAATCAGGTAAATTCGGGTATATGGTATATGTTATATATTTTGTATTTGTTTGCTGAAATAAAAGGTCATAACTGCTATTATAGTGTTTGCATGAACTAAGCTAAAACATAGCAACAATACTTAGTTCTATGTTACCTAACTATCTGGCTCGCTAGCCATTTGTGCTCAAGCACACCACTAGTTTATTTGTATATATGTTTGGACGTACGTATGTCATTTTGTACTTTGACCCTCGCGTTTTTGTGTTAGTTATGTGGTCGACCCCGTCCCAAATTGCACTAAACAGAATCCTCTGGTTCATCGATCCAGTACCCGTATCACCCTAGAAATTGAATTGTTTACCGTTTTGAATTCTTGTGCGGGTGCGGTGAAAACTAGAAACTTAAGGGACTTCCATTTCTATTCGAGTAGGGCGGTGGTAAGTCAATGCGCTCTTTGTCATGGTTATAAGCCGTGCCCAACAGTATTTACTTGAAAATACATTGTCCACTAGACTACCGCTAAGGTAAGTCTGTGTAGGTGCATGTCCAGTTGTGTCAAAACATTGTGTGTTACAACCACTACTTAGCTAAAGAATATCACAAAGAAAACGTTAAAATAACATGTATTGTTTTGTTGTTGTTTTTTTCCTTCAATTCAAGCAGTTGCAGAGAGTTGTTACTATGGCACTGAAATCCCTTACCCTGTATGCTAAATTAAAAAACTGGACCTTATTTTCAGTAGCTTCAGTGCTAGAAGTCAAAATCATTCATATAAAAATAGTATAGTCTTTAGGCTCGCTCGCCATTTGTGCTCAAGCACATCACTAGTTAGTGATATATGCATAATTGGCGAGCGAGCGTAGCGAGCGAGACACTTACAGGGGTAACACAATTGAAAATCGGGGATGTTTGTTGGCGAGCGAGCGAAGCGAGCGAGAGAGTATTAGGGGTGGATAATGCAAAATCGGGTATATGTTATATGTATATATGTATGTATGGATTGTACGTATGCCCTTTAAATGCGCGCGCGGGGAACTTTTTTCTTCAAAAAAACACGGCTTTTTAGGCTTGACCCCAGTTTATTCTGAAACTACATCATTAAGCTAGCCTTACTTTATACTTAAGCTCCAAAGTGTGAGAAAATTCCTGCGAAAACGCTTGCTTTTCAAGAAACAAAAAGTTGATTCGACCGGTTACTATGGCATTGAAAACCCTTTACCAGATTTAAATTCAAAACTTCGCCTTTTTTCCGGCTAAGTGCGGCTTGTTAGTTGTCAAGAGCCACCTGTAGTCAGTACTAAGAGAGCTATCACTACTTCTGAAAAGCGTATGTAAGCACATAAAGTATTAATGCTAAGGAAGATACTACTACTCGAGGGATGCTGAGGTAAGTACGTAATTCCATATTGTTGGCTAAATATGCAAAAATAACTCCGGCCTTTCTTTTTAATCGCTAAGAGCTTGTTGTCAACAGTGACTGGTAAATTCAAATAGTCAGAATGACTCAAATTTGGTACTACAAAAGTTACCACTGCTCAAGAAAATGAGGTAAGAAAGTAATTTTGTATTTGTGTGCTAAAATTGATTGTCTTTTGTTTTTGTAGGTGAGAGCTTGTTGTCAAGAATTCAAGGTAATTCAGATGGTCAAAGTAACTTCAATTTGATACTACAGAAGTTATCAATACTCAAGAATGAGGTAAGTAGTAATTCCGTATTTGTTGGCTAAAATTACAAATAATAACACTGGTTTATTTTTTATCGTAGCTGAAAGCTTGTTCAAGAGTTACTGGTGATTGAGATTATCAGAATGGCAGATGTTTGATACTACAAAGTTACCATTAATCAGGTAAGAGAGTGATTGTGTACTTGTTTGCTGAAATAAAAGGTCATAACTGCTATTATAGTGTTTGCATGAACTAAGCTAAAACATAGTAACAATACTTATTTTTATGTTACCTAACTATCAGGCTCGCTCGCCATTTGTGCTCAAGCACACCACTAGTTTATTTATACATGTATATATGTTTGGACGTATGTATGTCATTTTGTACTTTGACCCTCCGTATTTTTGTGTTCGCTCCGCGTTCGACCCCGTCCCAAACTTCACTAAACAGAATCCTCCGGTTTAGCGACCATTACCCGTATCACCTTAGAAATTGAATTGTTTACCGCTTTGAATTGTTTTGCGGGTGCAGTTAAAACGCAAAAACTTATGGGAGCTCCATTTCTATTCGAGTTAGTGGTGGTGGTAAGTTAATACGCTATTTGTCACAGTTATAAGCCCTCTCAACAGCATTTACTTGAAAATTCATTGTCCACTAGACGAACCACGAAGGTAAGTCTTGCGTAGGTATGTTCGGTTGTGTGAAAGTATTGTGCGTTACAACTACTATTAAGAATATCACAAAGAAAATTTTAAATAATGTGACTTTATTTTGTTGCTTCTTTTTCAATTCAAACAGTTGCGGGGAGCGGTTACTATGGCATTGAATCCTCTTTACCGCATATACTTAATTTAAAAACTTAACTTTATTTTAGTAGCTTGAGTGTTAGTTGTTAAAATCAATCATTTAACAATAGTGTAGTTTAATGCTCTCTCGCCATTTGTGCTCAAGCACACCACTAGTCTTTAGTTCAGTACAGTATTTGTGACGTTTCAGCTATCTGTGATCTGGTGTATTTGTGATCTCTTGATATGTCTATAATTTTGATAAGATTTTAATGTCTTTAGGTATGTCCTCAGAAATCTGCTGAAATAAACAATTCTTTCACATCAGACTAAATGTATCATACATGTTTTGTTCATGAGTTTTTGATTGTAATTGAATGTATAAATTAAAATCAACATTATTTTAATTATAACTTAACCCGACGTTTTGGCTTCTTGCCAAAGTCCTCTTCAGGGGTCAGCTATATTATAATTATGTATCAATTATAATACATTAGGAGAGTTTTGGCTTTTGAAATTTACATTAGTACTACTCTAAGTAAATCACAACTGCAGTATGACAGTATATACTGTACTTAGTTGCGATTTATTTAGAGTAGTACTGTAGCTATGTGCTGCTAAGCTCTCCTCATAACAAGAAAACCACTCTCCTTGCTATCTTGCAAATTAGTAGGTCTGGATGCAACATCTAGAATAATTAAAAAAGAAAAAAAACAATAAAAACCGGGTCTGGTGACATCAATGTAGCTAGAAAGCTGAACTGACATTGTATTACCCAGTTCTATACCAATTTCTTCTTGGCCAGGACATATTTCCAACCATGCAGCATTGGCCCAGTCACTAGGCTAAGGGTTCCTCTAAATGTCATGGCTAGAGAAGTTGTTGTGACAGAAGTACATTTAGTTATTTAGCCATGAGATCTATACAACATAAATATTGCATAGACATATTTTGAAAACCAACAAAACTACAAAATAGATATGTAAAAATTTAGGATTGTTGTGAAAACATTCACTTACATGTACACATTATTTACTGCATTATTGTTTTGTTTTTTTTTATTCTGGCATTAAAAAACTAAGAGCGGCTATGCAATCATAGCTTACTGTCATATGATTACTTGACACAAATATGATCTAGCCAAGTAAAAAAATGATGTACATGTAGCTAAAAGTAAAAATGCATTTGAATATGTTATCAAGGTAACTTAGTACAATAGTATACATTCTAAATGATCCACTAATCTGTAGTTATATTATTAAACTACAAAATAGATATGTAAAAATTTAGGATTGTTGTGAAAACATTCACTTACACGTACACATTATTTACTGCATTATTGTATGTTTTTTTTTATTCTGGCATTAAAAAACTAAGAGCGGCTATGCAATCATAGCTTACTGTCATATGATTACTTGACACAAATATGATCTAGCCAAGTAAAAAAATGATGTACATGTAGCTAAAAGTAAAAATGTTATCAAGGTAACTTAGTACAATAGTATACATTCTAAATGATCCACTAATCTGTAGTTATATTATATTATCACATAATGAATATACACCTTGCTGTCAAAATGCCACAGAATTGTGGTCAAGAATACTACTTAATGTCCTTGCATCCCACCATAAAGTGAACCTCACACGTACAAATACCCTATTTAGTTAATTTAAAATCAATTTTAGAAACAGAGCAGACTTCAGATGGGTATAATGTGGCACAAAGGAACATGGAGGGAGGAGAACAAAAATATTATACATACTTGTGATAATTGTAGTAAATGGACTACAGATATAATAACACTTTATTCATTGAGTAATTCATTGTTTTTAGCATCATAGCTATTTAATAATTTACAGATCACCATGTGCCTTCCCAGTAAAAAAATTTTTTTGATACCATGGTAAACTCCAGCTGACTTAGAGCCTTTGAAATGAGGGATTAACTGATGAAATTCACATCTTTAAGGCTTCTTTTCTAATAATTGTAATTGTCAGTTGAGGATAATGAGCTTGAGAAATTGCAACACTTTTAAAACAAATCCTATTCTTTTCCAGCAAGCAGTATGTCGAAAATGCACAAAACAAATAAGCTAATCGATGGCGTAACGGGATTAAGCGGGGCAAATCAATTTTATTAGGTACTGACAGAGCCTGATAACTGTTGCCACATAGAAAATGCATTAATGTGGCTTAGGGCAATATTTTTCCATATCACCTGTGTTCATAGTTATTACGTTGGGTTATTACGTCCCCCTAGGTTATAAGGTATTCGCGCATGAGCAGTACCTAATAAATTTATTATCCATTGGATACCGGAGAAAATCACTCGTCTGATTGGCGGTATTTAAGCTCGTGCCTGCGGCACTCGCGTAAATACTAAGCCAACAGACTCGTGATATTCTCCTGTATCAAATGAATAATATAATAATATATGTATTAGACTGCGACGGGTGGTATTAGGACAATGCTCGCGCGGCACGCTAGCGTGGCCACACCCACTTACCGCGTTGGCTTAGCGTGAGCAGTATATCATTTCATATTTTAGGGAAAGTGCAGTAACTTGTGATGGCCCTATGGTTATTCATATATGCTGTTACACTACGTGGGATAGAAAGTAAGTGAGATTAAATGAAATAATGGTGTTGTATACTTAACATTTTTGTTCTCATACACTGTTAAAACGGGGTTTAAATAATATCTCGTGAAGTGTTTACCAGGAGGCCTATCTGGACACCCCACTGTGAGCCCTTACAACTTCCAAACAAATAAATACTATACCAAGTGAGCATAAAAATAACAATAGCTTATATCCTTTAGTTCATTATTTCAAATATCTTTTAGTAATGACTAACTATGGAGACAATATAAAGCTTAAAACTGGGGTGTCCAGGCAGCGCCTCCTACTTAACACCAAAACTAAGTTATCCAATCACCCCATTTTTAACAGTGTATATCAACATTTATAATGTGTATATATATTAAAGTACTCCAGTTTGGACGGGCATACCGCTGTCTTCATGTTACAAAAAAAGTAAGTAAAATTTAAATGAACCTAAACTTTTCATTTAAAAGTCACTTAAAATTTTTAGATACATAGTAATTCGAGCTGACTTAGAGCCTTCCTAATGAGGGCTTAATTGATGAATTTCACATGGTAAGGCCTAATAATTGTAACTGTCAGTAGAGAATAATGAGCTTGGGAAAATAACAACACTAAACAAATCCTATCCTTTTCCAGCAGACAAACGCTTTACAAATGATTTAATAATAATTTATGTAAAATTGCAGGTAGCCGTACAACTACTAACTATTCTCCATAAAAAACAAAACAAATAGTATTCTGAAATAAACATCTTGTTAATACAGAGCACTGTTCAGGCAAATTTATCAAAAGTTTTGTCCTCCAGTAATGTTGGTATTAGCCAATATTATTAGCTACTTACTCTGGCAAAAAGCTGGAAGTAGAAGCGGATAAGGCTTATTTTTAACTTAAATATAACATTTAGTAGTAAAAAATATTTCATAGATCAAGATTATTCAAATGGAGAAAACATACTCTGCTACAACTGAAAAAGTTCGAAAATTGTTTAGCATAATTCTCCAGATGACTTGCTGACTCATCCAGTATTACAAACTTTTTTTTTTGGAAGTACAATAACAAGGTGGCCAACACAAACCCAGCTGCTTTAATCAAGTAATGAAGATCTACCTTATAGCCACCTTTCTAAATGTTTATGTCCTTGCTGTATATTAAGAAAAAGAGAGAAAAAAGCACTATTGAATTAAATACCTTATTATTCTATAATTATTCCACTATGCTATTTCATGTACATTATTCCAGAAAAAGTGCTAGCTTAATCCGGCAGGACCTACTTCCTAGTTAAGTTACATAAAACTATATTATTGTAAGATAATTATTAAAGCTTAGTTGCAAAACAGTATATTATAGCAGTTTACCAATAATTTACCAATAAGTTTAGCAAACAAATTAAAAAAATTACTTCTTACTCTAATATCCTGAGTAATGGTAACTTTTCTGTAGTATCAAATTTAAGCCATTCTGACTACCAATCAGTAACTCTTGAACAAGCTCTCAGCTACAAAAAAGTCCAACAAGCAAGAAAATACAAAATTTCTCCCTACGTCATTTTCTTTAGTAGTAGTAACGTTGGTAATATTAAATTTAAGCCATTCTGACTATCTTAATTACTAGTAACTCTTGAAACAAGCTCTCAGCTACAATTAAAAAAAAGTCAAGAGTTATTTTTTTAATTTTAACTGACAAATATGGAATTACCTACTTACCTCTGCTTCCACCAAGGGGTGGTGGCTTTTATAGTGTTAACATTAAAGCTCAGTGGCAGAGTGCTTGTGCGCTATACAAGAGGTCCTGGGTTCGATTCCCAGTGGCGACCAAGTATTTTTAATTCTATATTGTTTATAAAAGCCAGTGGAGAGAGAATAATACACCTAATTATTATTATTATTATTATTATTATTATTATTACTATTATTATCATTATTATTATTATTATTATTATTATTATTATTACTATTATTAAGGAAAGAATCATCATGTATCACTAAAATGAGACAAAATTTATTACAATCAATTTTATTTTGTGTTATTTAGCAAAAAAATGGCCTGAAAGCAAATGAAAATGTCGGCATATTTAAATTTGGAGCAGCAGAGAAGAAACTTATACTTGTATTTTGTTATTTTAAAATCCTATCTTCAATTGCATTAACTGCATTTACTCTGTCTACAAGGAATGCTCCCTACATTGTGAGGAACATTGGACTTTACTTTCTGTGTGAGCAAACTGGTCACAATCCAGCTCATCCATGCATTCGTGATCATCATCAGTATTCATACCAGTATCTATCTACTCTCTCGTATGTTTTGCTTAGCTTGTTTCCAGTTGTAAATTTAATTTTCACAATTATTGAAAGACTTCTTGAAGAAAGTGAATTTCAAGAGAAGAAAGCATTTTACAACTTAGATACATCCAGCACTTGAAGAAAATGGATGTAGTAGAGATAACTTTGAAAAGACAATTGTAGCTAAATATATAGATGAGTGATTCTTGCTGTTGTGCCACCTGCTTTTCTTGTACATTAATTTTGTGGGCTATTGGACATTATTTTCCCATTTCCTGTACTCAGCATTCTTTTCTGATCAATTAGATTCCACTTGTTATTTTTGCAGTCAGTCAGTCTGTATTGATATTAATAACATCAACATTCTAACTTCATTTAAACGCAATTGGTCTAAACCAGTTTATAAAGAAAAGAATGATAAATAATATGCGCATCACTATAAACTATTTCTCAGGGGTCCTTTGACTCTTTAAAGATTTTGAACAGCAATAGTGGTACTAATGTGTCGAGTATAATTGTGCAAATGGAAGCTCAGTCTTAGAGTTTAAGTAAACTCCAAAATATTGAATGCTTGTTGTTCTTGAAGCACCCTGCCGCAAATCGTTGTTTCTATTGTTGCTTTCTCCTAGCAGTTCTTGTTTTCAATAAATGTGAATGATTTGTTTAGACAGAATACTCGGGAATGCACGCACAGTATAACTAACTATTGAAAGGATTTGTTTTTGAAGTCTTTGATGAACAAATACTTGAGAATTTTTCTTAACCAATGCATCAGTCAGAATCATATTCTAAATATATGATTACGCATGTGGCTTACTTGAAATATTTCTGGAATTTATGAAGGGTATTTCTGTTTGTGTTAGTAACTAACAGTAGCTAGTTACTAAAAAAGTACAATTCAGTATCAGCCATGGGAAAAGCCCAGATAGCTTGTCTTCTGAATACTTCAGAGGATTCTATCAAAGTTAATATCATAAATGTCCAAAAGCAGGGATATATAAATTTTTCAAATTGTACCTTACCACATGCCAAATATTTCATTGTTAAGTACTCCTTTGTTGTTGATGTTATTGATTATACAGGTTGGCAGCTGTGACTTTAGTCTCAATGCTGTTGCTTTTGCAACAACAGTGGCTCATGGAAAAAGATCCACTTCAGTGTAATTTTGATCAACAAAACATGAGACAACATCTCCACAAATGTTTATCTAAAAAATGGTTAACACCATTACCCAAAAAAAATGTGCAATAATTCGATCTGAGGAATTGAGTTTGACAGATGACATTGAAGTTCATTGCTATTGCAGGATGCCTGAATTCAAATGGTAGAGTGCACAAGCTGTTTGAAATGGTTTCATGTGGCATGTTCCAATGGGTTAATGACAGAAAAACAGTTAAACGTAGCTGACGCTAATTAGCTTTGTGTTAGCTATTCTTGTGTTTTATTAAACTTATTATTATTTACTATCAGTATCATTAGCTAGAATGGTTACATTCCCATGTCATATTCATTGTTATAATATAGTTTATCAAGTTAAATAATATGGGTATTATTGGCACATTCTTAAATCAAATAATAGTTTTGAGTGATTTCTTCATTTCCGAAAAATTATCACGGATAACACATGCAGGCCTATTATAGTTGATAGTGATTAAATGTATTATTTTCCCAGTACTTGATAAGTTGAGAGATTAAAAAAAAAATATATATATATATATACAACATCGAAAAGATATATTGACTCTCTTTGGTGTTCATGTGGCATAATGTGAAATGAAAGAGGTGGAGGATGGCTCCACTGATAATTTTAACACTAGTTATCATAGTCCCCTCAATGGAATGTCCCCTGATAATAGACCATCTTCAGGAGAAGCCAAATTAGACAGGGACTACTCTATGTACTGATACACCCTAACCACCTATCGAGTTTCTCCCCCAAGAGGAAGTCTTAGATGAAACTCTGATGTATAAATAATATATATTTCCCATATGCACAGCAATTCAGCTAAAAGATGAATAGGTGCGACAAAATTTCCTAACAGCGACAATATTTCCTAGGAAAATGTCTCCAGTTTTCCGCGGCGACAGTATTTCCTAAGGAAAAGTTGTCGCCGCGACAGAATTTCCGGGCGACCGGATTTACTGTGACACCGGTCCGTGGTTCCAGTCCGGTCCCTAGTTCCGGTCCGTGTTTTAGTCAAACTCCATATTGACGTGTGCGCGCGCCCCCACTACCCCAGTCCTTCAGTCGAATGAATTCCGATTGAAAACGAGATGTCCCCTACTCAGGTGGAAAGATAAATTTTCAGTAACAGTCTGGTTAACAATGGAACGAATCTCCTCTCTTGTATATCGGAAGAAATTAAGGATGGTGTGGTTGAAATTGGGATCTCTGCTAATGGTATTTCTGATAATTGCAGTTTGGGTGCTGTTGTCTCTACCTATTATTTTCTATCATCTACCAGTAAATGAGGTAATAAAATACACTCCTGGCTATGATTATCTACAACACTGAGATTTTTTAAACAAATTTGAATTATACCATAATATTTATTTATATTCAACCGTCAGTCAGTCACTAAATTTTTTATTTTTTTTTTGGTATCTTCCTGTAGGTCTGTGTGCCAGTTAGTCTGTTTGTCTGTCTGTCTGCCTTTAATCACTATGAAATTCCAAGTGCATTATTTTTTTACCTGATCAAACTTTTTGTGGCACTCTTTGAGGCTATTGCATTTGTGGATTATAGCGAAAATGTGTGTAAAAAACAACCAAAATTGGCTGATCTCTATCAATCTGCCTGGATATAATAATATTCAATATAATGTAATTGTGGCTGAAAAGCATTAACTACTACTTGTTTCACACTTTTAACTTTATAAACAGGTCCTTAAAAATTAACCATTTCACAATCAGCTATAAAAGACGGCGGCAACTCCAAGTAGTCTTAGCTAGTTTGTTCACTGTTAAAAATGGGGTGTTTGGATAACTTACCTTTGGTGATAAATAGGAGGCGCTGCCTGGAGCTTTATATTGTCTCCATAGTTAGTCATTACTAAAAGATATTTGAAATGAAGAAACTAAAGGATATAAGCTGCTATTATTATTACTTATGCTCACTTGTTATAATATGCATTGGTGTGGAAGTTATAAGGGCTCAAAGTGGGGTGTCCAGACAGCGCCTCCTGGTAAACACCTCACGAGGTGTTATTTAAGCACCCCGTTTTAAGTGTTTAGCATGCTATTTTGAAGCACATCAGTGACTGGTGCTTAATGATGGATCATGTCCCTCTAACTGTTTACCGAATTCATTCAATATGACAGGTAGTACCTTTTTACAGTATACGGTATATTCAGATATATACAGACTTCCAAATGGGCTTTCAATGCATCATTGAGATGGCCTTTCGCTACATTGATCATGTAATCAAGTGTTAAAATATGTGACAGTACTTGGGAAAAGGGACCAATTGCGTTAAAAATTGAAAAATGAGTTATTCATAAGGCAGGCGCTGCTTGGTTCACTAAATATACGAGCGGCAATCTGACCAACTTGAGCACAGTTATTTCGAGAAAACTGCAATTAAACTTCTTATTCCATTGCTCGCGGAGTTAACGTTGAATTCCGTAATCTAACCGGAAGTCCGGGTTACGTAAGACTGTCTTATGCTTGGAAAATGGTGGCGATCAGCTGAAAAACAGTAAGTTATAGTTGGGGCCGCTTACTTCATTGATAAGGGAGCCTTACTCAGTTTAGACCCTACATTAAGTAAGAGTACTAGACAGGTATGGCTGTAAATAGCACTACATGCGTATAGACATAATTTTACAGGCCGTTTTGTGCTTCTTTTTTTTCTTCTGTTTCCAACAGTTTGATAGTTACAGTAAGTCATGGTAACTATAATACAGTCACTCTAGAACTGATCAACTAGCTTGGTTTGTTAGTTCACTGGCTAACTAAGTTTAGGATTATATTTGTCTTGCAGCCAGCTTGTTGCCTGTTTTGGAACAAATGAACAATAGGAATCTCTTTAAATCAATGAACAAAAATGATGGACTTTCAAAATGTATTGCCTTCTCTTGCAGTGTGACAGAAGTCCTCATCATCACTGAAACCTTTGTCCAGTCAGAGACTTGCTGATTCTTCGAGTGTGTTCACAAAAATAGTCCCAGGAGTCTCCAGGTCTGCAGACTCCAACTACAAGACTCCATAAAGCAACATCAACCTATATAGCTTGATTATTCACATTTATTATTTCTATTCTGTTGCCGCAATGCTATAACAAAAACTTGTAAGAATTTACCCGCAATTATCCAGGTAGGGATAATTTGTTGCTAGGCAACAAATTGAATTCGCCCAAGATTTTCAATTACTCGCGGGTTGGATTTCCGTGAACGCACGGAAGGTCAAAATAGAGAGTAAAAGGTGACTTTGTTTAAACGGGGCGCTCGGACCTTTAACAACGGTTTCAGCCACTCAAATTTGGTTTCAGCGTAGCTAAAGGGTAGGAGATACCTGTGGGCGAATAAAAAATAAAAAAATAAAAAAATTTTTGTCGGTGTTTGAGCTACTGTACATTTTTGATTTTACGTAATTGGTCCCTTTTCCCAAGTACTGTCACATATATATATATATAATACTTATAGCACGAGTCAGAGTACAATATGGGAAAATATTTTACGAGCACGCAAAATATTTTCACGAGCCAAAGGCGAGTGAAAATGTGGCGTGAGAGTAAAATATCATTCCCATATTGTACGACGAGTGTGATAAGTGATTTATTGCTTCTTTGAAATTTTTCTCAACCGGTTACAATACAATTTTCATTGATTTTACTCGCTACGCGCGCGCTACAAGTAGCGTACAATATAAACCGTACAATATGGGAGAATACAGAACGCTCGCGTGATGCGGAAATATTCAAGTAAAAATATCAAAGCTGCAATAAATATATATATATATATATAGCTAATTGGAATCACATAAAGTCCGCATACTTTAGTATTTATATACTGTACTGCTGAGAAAAACAACATTTTATAGATATTAATTACAAATACCAGCTGGCAATATCCCCAAATAGGGGTTTTTGTAATGTGCAGGTGTTTCAATGAGTAAATACATTGCTATAACAGAATTGCATGTCTTTCTTTTGAGATACTATTAATATTTACCTATTATTTTAGTGCGATGGAGGAATTAATACTTCTAGAGTAAAAAACATACCAATTTGTTTCACACTTGAGTTAAGTTTAATTTAATATATTACTTAAGCTTTTTAATCGAGGAAAAATCTTGCATTTTTTTTTTTATATTTATACAGCCAATAGTAAAAAAAAACACTATGAAAGGAAGTATGATTCCAGAAAGTCGGCACACAACTAATATAGGCTTTCACTTTTAAGTCCCACAATTTAGGAGGCAATAATGTTTCAGCCACTAATTGATACATATATTTATCATAAATACTGCTACTGTAATTATTTTTAATTCCTTAGAATGACTGAATCAGAGAATTACTGCAGTAATAAATTAATTAGTCCCCTTTCCTATCCTACCAACATGTTTTTAGTCTTCTTTTCTTACAATTATATTGATTTAGAAATTGACAACTAAATTTCATCTCTGGCTTGCCACTTCTCTAACTGTGAATAACAATGACTTCTATTATATATAATACTTATTACATGAGTCCAAGTGTGATATGGCAAAATATTTCACGAGCGAGTAGGTTAATTTATTTCACGAGCCAGTGGGCGAGTGAAAATGAAGCCTGAGAGTGAAATATCTAGCCATACCACTCTGACGAGTTTAAGAAGTGGTTTATTCCATGCTAGATATCTTCACTAAAATAGTTTGTGCTATGAGTTCTCACAGGTCACATACCTAAATATAACATTGTGAAGATATCTAGCGTGGAATATCATATATATATATATATTTATTGCAGCTTTGATATTTTTACTTGAATATTTCCGCATCACGCGAGCGTTCTGTATTCTCCCATATTGTACGGTTTATATTGTACGCTACTTGTAGCGCGCGCGTAGCGAGTAAAATCAATGAAAATTGTATTGTAACCAGTTGAGAAAAATTTCAAAGAAACAATAAATCACTTATCACACTCGTCGTACAATATGGGAATGATATTTTACTCTCACGCCACATTTTCACTCGCCTTTGGCTCGTGAAAATATTTTGCGTGCTCGTAAAATATTTTCCCATATTGTACTCTGACTCGTGCTATAAGTATTATATATATATATATGTATGTATGTATTACTTCCAACAACCTTCACTGCTGGTTATAAGTAGTAGATACTAATTTTTTTATTATGTTATACATTTTGTAGGGTGCATCAGGTGAAAAAATGATTCTCATTGGTAATGATACATGCTCAAAGTCATCACAATCTCTTAAAAAGGATAACGCTTGCTTTGATGCTCTGAATAGAGCTCTTTTGAATTATTGTCCACTAGACAATGGGAACAATATTGAAATTATAAAAGATGAAGAAATCAAGGTGATACAGTTACAGCAAGGTTTACAATTGATTGAGGCAAGCAAGAGCTGCACTGAAGAGGTGATTCCATTTCTCTGTCAGTACCTCTATGGCTTGTGCAGTGATTCAGGTCATCTCATTCAGCCTTCCTCTACTCAGTGTGAGACACTTCAGAATTCCATATGTCAAAGGGAATGGGAGGTCGCATTACAGTTTGGATTGGAACTTCCTAATTGTAACAATTTATCCTCTCAAGTTTCATGCTCTTCGACAGTCAATGACCAGGAATTTCTCGTAGAAAATTTTACATTTGGTATGGCACTACTTCTACATGTGATTACAAGAATACTGCAAAATTATTTTACAACAGTATTCCCTGTTTATAGAGCCACATATTTTGTTTATAAAATTATAATGGAGATTGCAACCCCTTGTTATTTCTGCTCTGGGTTTTAGCAAAAATCTGAACATTACTTCAGGTTAAAAAGGTAATATTTTTGGCTCTATAAACAGAGGATACTTCTTATAATAATTAAATTACTGAATCATGTGTGATTTGCTAGTCAAATTTCTATATCTTCCTCTTGTTTAACATAAATAATTATCATTTAGGACAATCTCTCAGCTTATCTATGATGCGGTTACATTTTTTTTTGGTTCTTTTTAATTGAATTACCTTGATATACCCCATAGTATTATGAATAGAAACCTGTGTACAGTGTATATATTATATATACATAATTATGTTTCTATTCTAGGTATCTTCACAGTAGTATTTTTAGGTTTATGACACGTAAGATCTGATATCCTACTGGGTGTTACCACATGGTGAATTGGTAAGCTCATTGCCCTCAAAATTTGAGTGTAATGAGCTTACCAATTCAGTGTGTGACAAACCTAGGAACTAGTAAGCTAGTAAACAAACTGCCTAGTTTACCAGTTCCAAGGTTTTTATAGTAGTACCTTTCTCTACAAAAACTGCTATCCAACTGGGTCAAAGCAGCTGCTAAAACATCAGCTGGGGGTGTGGGGAGCCCATATGAACTATAACACTCAGTGTGTTACAACCAACTTTAAAGCTGCATGAGTTATAGGTACCAACCCTATACAAACTACTGCAGTGAATATATCTAACATAGAATAAATTACTTATTACACTCATCAGAGGTGATATGGCAATATTTTCACTCTCAGGCTTTATTTTCACTTGACTCAGGCTTGTGAAAATAAATTAGCCTGCTTCGTGAGATATCATACTATAATATATAAAATGTTTAAAAAGTTCATGCATCATGCCTGGAAAGTTTCTTGCAATGGGCCCACTTAAATAGCAACTTGATTGATATTAGCTAAATCTCACACAAATGTTTTATGTTTTATAACTTTATATTATTATTCAAAAATTCCACATCACTAAACCTATGGTGGTTTGTTCGACACTCAATTATACCATATATCTTGAATTTTTCTGCAGCTTATTGTGCATGTAAAATTTATGTACTCCTATTAACTATGAAATCTAATATATAATATTTGATCTTAGGTGGCAATGAATCACAAATTAAACAAGAAGAAATAGAAATTCAAGCATTTCAATGTGTTCGGGGTTTCTATCGAAATAATGAATCTAGCCCATGTATACCAGACTGCCATCTTTGGACCCAATACGAGATCACTTTGTCCTTGTCTATAGATGTGATTGTGTGGATCTCGGCATTTTCTGGATTTGTATCAGCCGTTGTTGTGATAGTCGTATCTATTATCCGACGGAGCAGTATGTGAGTTAGTTGCACCTAAGATCAATATGATATAATATAGATATATCTGGGGGGGGGGGGGGGGGGGGGGGGATCTCCCCATACATTACAATAACGAGTGATATGCTAGAGCACAAATGGCAAGCAAGCCTAAACTAACACTATTGTTAAACGATTCATTGTAACTTCTAACACTCAAGCTACCAAAAAAATGTAGAGTTTTTAAAATATGTATTACATTAAAGGCATTCAATGCCATAGTAACCACTCCCCGCAACTTTTGAATTGAAAAAAGGGAAACAAAATCAAGTCACGTTATTTAAGCTTTTTCTTTGTGATACTCTTAGTAGTAGTTGTAATGCACGATACTTTGACACAACTGAACATACCTACACAAGATTTACCTTCGTGGTTAGTCTAGTGGACAGTGAATTTTCAGGTAAATACTGTTGCATAGGCTTATAACTATGACAAATAGCTCATTAACTTACCACCACCATTAACTCGAATAGAAATGAAACTCCGGTAAGTTTTTGAGTTTTAACTGCATCCACAAAAGAATTCAAAGCGGTAAACAATTCAATTTCTAGGGTGATACGGGTAATGATCAATAAACCAGAGAATTCTGTTTAGTGAAGTTAGGGACGGAGTCAACCTCCGAACTAACACAAAAATGCCAAGGTCAGACTACAAAAATGACATATGTACATCCAAACATATATATAAACAAATATCCTCGATTTTCAATTGTGTTACCCCTGATAGTGTCTTGCTCGCTCACTCGCCAATTACATACCACTTGTCCTTTAATATGAATTTCTTAAAATTTTCAGAAATCAATATTTTATTGTGTATTATATTATTCAGGTTAACCTTTCCATCTGTTTTTATCATATACATGACAATAGATGTGTTGGTGATAGGTAAGTTTGCATACATTCATTATTATTATGGTGACATAATTATCAGCCATTTGCCATTACCTTCATGATTGTTGTTATCTTTAATGACTAATGATCTTCATTATTGTGAAATAATTTTGATGCAGCTTTTTTTGTACTTGTCATGTACATGGATCGACCTGGTTTATTTTGCTCATCAAGGAATCTGATAACAAGTATCCAGAAAATCACTCCTTTTTGCGTTCTTTCTGGTAAGTTACAATTGAGCTGAAACTACTTGCTGCTGTTGTAAACTAATGAAATACATCATTATATATTATAGTATGCAGTGTACTAAATTGTGGATATATTATTTTCCCATAAAATTATATATTATTTCTAGTGGAATGCAGGGTTCCCTCAGTAATTAACTTACACATGACAGGGTTGCTGCCAGCATGCACTGGTCGAGCTGAGGTAGATGAGGAGGTTATGTGGGTGCAGCTGGGGACATGTTTTGCGACATGTGGAAAACAAAGTCTGCCAGTTTTTGTCTCCAACTTCCCGGAGAACATTTTAGAATGCAGTATAGCGACTTAGCGCACAAAAACTGGAAAACAATGTCACATAAGTAAGAAATATATCATGAGTACCTTAACAGAATAGGAAGGAAAAAAAAAACACAAATAAAAATGGCGGGTTATAACAGAGAGAGAAGAAGAAGACTGTTTGCCATTGTCTCAGCCATAGGAGGCGGAAAGTGGAGACTCAGAGGGCTCTAGCCTCACAACTTGGATAGGTAGGGGGAGAGCCCCCCAACTTTCGAATAGTGATAGCCATTGCACCATTTTTATTAGCAGTGTACACAATCACCATTCAATTTTACCCAATAGTCTTTTATTTTGCCATCACTGTTAGACTGCATGAATTCACATTAACTGCAGCAGAGTTTTCTACTGTCAAATACACACAATTCATCCCAAAAAAATATTTTCGGTTGAGCTAAAAGACTAAGACAGGATTAAAGTCTGTTTGAGACACTGGCTAAGAAAATAATGTGGCCTGTCTCAATAAATCTGAGCTAGTTCCTATCAATGCCATGTGTGCCAAAATATGAAGATGACCCCTCAGGATAATCCCTATCAGTACTCTGACAGTACAATGTATTATTTAGCTGATACCATAGGCGGCTGAAGTGGTTAAAAGTTGGGAGTGGGGGAGGGGGGGAGGGAAGGGGCTCAATTATAGAAACATTAGGTTATTAAATTTAATGAATTAAAACACGAAGGAGTTGAGAATGTGGTAAGCGAGGCCACAGGTTTTGCTACGGATAACAGCATTGGATTATAAGCATGACCCTACGTTAAATGAATATCACCACTTATTTTACAACTCGCCATATGGTGCACAATCCTGGTTTTTGTGAGTATTTTGACAATCTTCACCATTTTTCCCCTGGCATCATGCCCAATATTATGTACAGACTCTATACCAATAACCGGTACGGGAAGGGGGGGGGGGGGGGGGGGGGGGGGGGGGGGGGGGGGGGGGGGGAGGGAGAATGAAGGGGTCCAGGAACATTACAATACAAGGACTTATTCGTAGCACCAAAAGGAAGCTCTCAAATTTCAACACTTGTAGTAGCCAAACAACATCACCACCACCTCTAGGCTTAAACTAACATGCAGTGATTCCCACTCTGTGGATGTAATGCAATGTCACGCTGTATCAAAACACTTTTTTGGGGGGGTGCTGCAAACAAGTTGTACATTCCTCGATGCTTTCCTCCCCCTATGTAGTTACCAGTAGGTAAAGGGTCTGTCTAAGCGAGACTAAACAGTATCTGTCATCATTACTATCCTTGAAGGAAATTTTAGTGTGGTTTGCTCTTGTGGAGCGTAAATGTAAGTAACCTTATATTCAGTATGGCCAAGTACTGCCAATATTTGACACCAAAAATGCTAGCAGTGTCAACTCAAGTTCTAGTTTTATTAGCTAGATAACAAATTCATAGTATGGCTATGACATTTATGTGCATTGTATTAGTGAGCATGACAACATGAACACAAAGTGCTTTGTTATTCACCTAGCAAATATTTTCAAGCAAAACAGCTGCAAATGCTTATAAATCTGTCTGCTGTAATTTTTTTTAATAATATACAGTGCAAGGAATGGGATTTTAGTTTGTTAGGAGTAGTTATTAATTCTCTAATTTCATAGACACAGAAAGCAGTGATCCAAATTTTTAACCATTTCTTCTTTCCTTCCTTAGGTATGGTATTAATGTATTGTATAAATCAGACTTGGATATGGTGGTTCTTCCACATTTCTTCATTTTTTTGGAAGGTTGTCTTTCCGTTTCACTCTCGATCCTTTGAAGTATCTGGCAGAATAAAGCACATTCACATTTCTTGTGCAGTTATTGGTATAGTTCTGCCACTTATTCCTATCATAACGTCAATGAGCAAATTTGCAGCAGATGTACACAACCAAGCAAACAATGAGAGTTCTCCTGGAGAATTATTTCTATCAGGAGGTCTAGGATTTGCTTCTCCAAGATTTCCAGCAATTCTTTGTGTGGGTTCTAACAGGAATGTAGTATTTTATTCTTTGGTCCTGCCTATTGATTTAATTCTAGCCATCAGTTGTACCCTTCTTCTGATAATCTTCTGGTCTGTTCACAAAGTAAGTACAAATAGTTACCAGGAATCAAGTCATTCAATCAACACCAATGTTTTTATAGTCACTAACATTGTGGTGGGATCAGATCACTGTTAGCCTAAGAGACGCAGTTGCGCTGTCACCAGAGTTTCAGGCTAGCACCCAGCAAACTAAGTCACACAACAAAGCTAGGCTCTTCAATTCTCCAACCCATGGGTCTAGCTAGCAAGGCGGCCCTAAGCCCAGTTTATTGATGTTGTCAGAGTTTAAGGAGATCTTTCAAGCTATGCTGCAAACTGAGAACTGAGGATATAGGAAAGTGAATGAATGATACATACATGTAGGTGAATAGTGAGCAAGTGTGTGTGTGTGTGTGTGTGTTTGTTGTGTTTGTGTGTTTGTTGTGTTTGTGTGTATTTAGTCTACACATAGCATTAAAAGATATAATGTGAATAAGTTGTCTAGTCTATACAGAACATGAGAAGATGTAATGTATATGTAAGTTGGTATACCAGGGAATAGGTAAATAGATGTAGGTAAGGGTACTGAAAGTAAATAATAATTATTCAATTAGTTAACGTTGCTATGTGGGGTGGTATCACACCACCAACATGCATAATACATTTAGTAAAGTTTTGCTGAAAGGAAGTACACTCGAACCTCTCTTATCCGTTCGTCTAAGTTACGGACACCTCAGTCTACCGGACACAAACTAAAATTATTGACTGCGTATGGATCGTCAGTGTAGTCGGAAAGCTACCAAATTAAACGAATAAAATCGGGAAAATATTTCGCGCGTGGCACTTCGAGTGTATTCGATCGTAGCGTTGTGTGCGGTAATGGAGCAGGGAAATCAACAGGTAGTTGGTGTGTCTACCACTAGTTCTTCTCAGATCTCGTTGACCGGTGGCGGCGCTGCTAGTTCTTCTCAAAACTCTTTGAAAGGCAATGAGGCTGCTAGTTCTTCCAAGAACTCAACGACCAGTGGTGGTGGAGGCAAGGTCGCGGTAACTAAACGCAAGCGTAGCATTTTAACTCTAGAAAGAAAGCTGGAGATAATATCAGAAGTTAAGAAAGGGAAGTCAGTGAGGCAGTGTCTGGACAGTTTGGTGTTCAAAAATCTACAGTGAATGATATTTGGACATGAACGATGAAGAAATTGTAGAAGATGTGTGGCAAGAGAGAGAAGAATCTGAGTCCGAAAATGAAGATGAAGCTTCTTCAAATGCAGTTACTCCATCGCAAGCTTGTGCTGCTTTCGATACTGCTTTGGAGTGGTTGGAGTCCAAAGGCAACACACACCCTGCACATCTTATGCTGGTAAAAAGTTGGAGAGACAATGCAGCTCAGTATTATACTAATTCAATTATCAAATAATTAATTGTATACATGATTCATCACCGAATAAATTAAGTATTTCTGATGTACGGACATTTCTTAGTTACGGACACCCCTTGGTCCCAGACTGTCCGGATAAGAGAGGTTTGAGTGTAGTTATCTAATTGAGATCAACATTTGTTGACTCCTGTATGGGGTCCTACTCATCACTACCAGTAGAGAATAAAACGGTACTTCACAATCTCTAGAACTATGTGTGTGTGTGTGTGTGTGCGCGTGCAGCTCTCTGTTATGAATGTTTCCATTTGTCAAGTAGTCTATATTATAGTCAACAGTTATTTGTTATGCATTTATTTAAACGATGACCTAATTTTGTGCAAGGAAACGAGTACTGTAATGGGAATTTGTTTAAACTATGACCTAATTCTCTTCAAGGAGTGAGTACTGTAATGGGCAGGTTAAAGATACCTTGTAGCAGGCTTGCTATCCCAGTGTGAACTACTTGCGATTTTCCCTTGAGCTCTCACAGTGTACTATATTATAGTAAGAATGAAAACATTTAGCTAATTCTTGTAAAATTCATAAGGTGACTCAAATAATGACTACGAACTGAATTAAGAAATTTTGTGAATTTTTTATTAGCAATCTACTCAATTCTACTTATATGCAGCCATATCACTTGTGAAGTACTTTTCTTGTACAATTCATACAGCAACTCATTAGTATTTGACTATTGACTGAATAAAAGTAAATTTTATGAAATATAATTAGTTAAATATTTAACCCTACTTGTTGAATTTGAATGCTAAATTATTTTGATGACCTTGTAATAAATTATTTCTGCATTAATAGAACTTGATGCCTGAACTTTAAAAACCCTTTTACTAGTGTGTGCATGAATGTGTGAAATATGTGATGTTAACCTACATTCTCAATGTGCAGTTTGAAAGTCTTATGTCTGATACTCTGTGCACATGTGAACTATAGATAACAATCAGTGCCCTCCATGTGTTTGTTAAATTTGAAAGTTAGAATATCATTACATTTAGTAGTATCACCATGATACATAATTTGTAAGTATTAATATTGTATTTTTATAGCAACATACTAATAATATGAAATCACATGAGAATTCCAATCCATTCAAATTTGGAACTGCAGAGAAGAAAATTCTGATAGTGACTTGCTATTGCATTGTGCTGTCTACTGTAGTATTAACTGCACTCACACTATCAACAAGAGATGATACCACTGCATTTGTGAGGAACATCGGGCTTTACTTCCTTTGTGAGCAGAGAGGACATGATCCTGAGAATCCGTGTTCTCGTGATTACATAAAAAATTCAGATTCAGTTTTGACAATGCTCTCTTATGTCTTGCTGAGTTTGTTTCCCGTGGTGAGCTTGATTTATGCCATTAATATTAGAGAATTGAAAGAGTTTATGCAAAGGATGAAGTCCACAAAGAACAAATGATTTAGCTCAAACACACAAAGCACCATGAAGTACTTTTCTGCATCAACATGACTGCAATAACTCTTTCATTGGAATTATTATGAACTGTTGCTTTTGCTTTACATATATGTATTGTTCATGCTTGATTTTTTCTCACTTATTTTTGTAATATTATTTTAGTCATTACAACGTTGTTGTTGTTGTTTTTTGTTATATGTAGTAATTTTCACACTTGATACTGTATTTAGTAGATGTCTTCAGACCTAACAACTGTATATTGTTATTATTAGCTAGCTATGAGGCGGCTCTGGCAAATTATAGGTGGTCAGGCCAGGAAGTGGGTGTGGCTTGAGGTTTTAATATTTTATTTAATTACTATAGAGACGTTGGCCGGGACTTACTTCACTTTTTGTAGATGCTAGAAAATCAACTGAGGCAGTAGTCAGGTGAAGTGAATTCTACCAGTCATCTTTTCCAGATGCTCTCTGTATATCGCAGTACAACAGGGAAATGCAGTAGCAACTCTGGGCTGCACCACCAGCAAACTACTCTATCTGCACATTTTCATTTTTTCTTCTCACTTTTACAGTACTTACTTACACTAAATTGAACTATTGATATCATTCTTTTTCATTTCTTACTTGTATTCTGGTATCAAGTTATATAGTTGTAATAATTATAACAACAATAATTAAGAGAGATTAATGAACAATTACAATGTAAAAAACAAAAATAATGTTGACCATTATAAGATAATATAATGTCTAGGTTCTAAAAGTGTCCAAATAGTTGAATTCTTCGATCACCTCTGCTTACAAAATCATTGGCAACTTTCTGTCAAATTGATGTTGTCAGTATATTCTTGGTGAACATGAATAATCATAAGATTGTTGCTGATGTGGGGATTCAGGCAAATCTTCCACCATGATTGAAGAATGAGCAGTAATAGAGCTGCAGGATGCTGCCATAGCAGTCAGTGTGCGCAGTGCAAGCGATTTTCAACGTAGCGCGCAATAAATTGACCACACCCACCTATATAAAAAAAGTGGCCCGGCCATAGCCGGAGTGGCCGGACCGTCGGCGCCGCCTCCGTATATGTACTATCCTTCAGCAATACAAGTTTAGCTTGAAATTAGTTCAAAGACTTCACTTCATACATAACTTGGCCACTACTGCAGAAATCAGCTGCTTCTATTAGCTAATTCATAAAGTTCTTAAGCAGTACAGAAAGACTTACAATAACAAACAATTATATATACCACCAAGAAATTCCATCTGTCATTTCAACACCATAACTGATCACACCAGCCAGATTTACCACTACTTCAGGTCAAAATTTATGGATATAAAATGTGTTATACCAAACTGCTATACTGGACTAGTACATAGGCCTAGCATAGTCTCGCGTGGCCGACCCTTTTCCCTTTTATTATCTGCTTGCGCGGGGAGGGAAAGAGGGTAGAAGCTTGTACATCGTTTCGTGTCATTCCCCTGGATTCATGGGGAACCATACTTTCCGTGTTGCTTATGTAGACGTAGAATTAAATTGTAATTGCTTGCATAGTAGCACTTATTCCTATGACTGTAACTATAGTATTGAAACCCAGAGTCGGGATGTGACCTTCCATTGTTTGCAACAGGTCAACAGAATGTTGGATGTGATGTTGGCATAATAGGTATATTTACGGTACCTATTTTATTTTACATTGCCATTAACATTAGTTTTATTGGATTCAATGCGAACATAATTCAATTTGGTATGGATCAGCTTCATGATTCGCCTGCTGAACATCAAAGTTTGTTTATTTACTGGTATGTTTGGATATACTATATTGTTCAACTCATAATGGTACAACCATGGAACATGCTTAATATAGAGTCCATAACAAGTTCCACACTTTCTGCAATACTGGGAGTAGGTCCATGTATTATGGTTATTGTGTTAATGTGCATAGCTCATCGCAATAAGAATTGGTTTCTCAATATTCCAGCTAGAATCAATCCATATAAACTAGTTTATAAAGTCACTCACTTTGCCAAACAGCATAAAGTTCCTGTTCAACGTAGTGCTTTCACATACTGTGAAGATGAGATACCTACTGGACTAGATCTTGCAAAAACTAAATATGGAGGTCCACATACTACAGAAGATGTAGAGAATGTTAAAGCATTTTATGGAATTCTAAAAATTCTGTTGTCTTTAATCCCTGTGTTTATATTACTAATAGCAGCAGATCATTCTGTGTTCTGGTACATTCAAAGTATTTTGCCAATTTTTTATGATAACAATTTATCGCACCAAATTTTTTTACTACTTCTTTCATGACAATACTTTATCTTCAGCAACTGTTGTTCTGCTAATTCCGCTATACTTGCTCGTTTTTTGAAAATGTATGCGTTATTATTCTCTAAGTATGTTAAAAAGAATAGGCTTGGGCATAATATTTCTGATCATGACTCTTATAATGATAAATGCTTCAATTCTTTATACTTCAGCCAGCAATAAAAGATTGTTTCTTTCGAAGTCTCAACTATCAGTATTTTCCCACCATGCATAACGACTCTGCAGACCACTACAACAGTAATTACAATAATTCTGAAGATAATTACTGGTCCAACTATTCAGACCCAACTATATAATATGGAAGTATTCCAGCCATGTTGATCATCTTTCCTCGATGCTTGTATGGAATATCAAGTATGTTACTGTATTACAGCTCTCTATGAGTTCATGTGTGCTCAGAGTCCTCCATCCATGAAGGGATTGATAATTGGACTGTCTTTTGCCATAAAAGGAATTTTTCAAGCCATAGGATCACTTATAATAATTCCTTTTGGCTATTTCCCACAATCTTTCCCCAATTGTGGTTTGTGGTACTATGGAATAAATACATTACTATCATTTTTTTTCTTTGATTGTGTTCATATATTATGCTAAGAAATACAAATATCGTCAAAGAGATGAGATATGCAACATCTATCAATATGCGGAAGATTATTACTCAAAAACAGAAGAATAACATTCACATAAAAACTAGTAGTTAACAAAACACTTTTATTTTAATTATCTCTCAGCTTTTAGTGTTAGTCTTAATTTCATATTACATTTTTTTTATGAAAAATTTTGGTCGTATTAATTTCTGAGTTTCAATATATTTTTCTGGCAATGTTTCTATAGCTAGCACACTTTACATTCAAAGAATATTATTTGTGCAATTGCTAAAGTTACAACTATGTTGCATTGTGGTTGCGGTCAATCATTCATAAATGTATAAAACTCATATAGGTAGTTGATTCTAACTTAGCTATTACCTTTTCACATTTCCTTTAAATATTTATGATTACTTTCACTTTTCATTAAGTCATGCATTATTGATTTGCATGAAGCTATCTTCCGAGTCCAACCTCACAACAGTGTAGTAGGGTGCAAGCCCAGAAAACTGCTAGTGAGTGAGCCTATAAAAGTGTTAATAAAACACAGAACACACTGTGTTGACACTTTCAAAATAATTCTCAACGTTGCCTTTATACTACCAAATATATCTGTACTTAAAACTTTTTCTCTTCTTATTCTTTATAAAGAACAACAAAAAAGTACATCATTATACTGTAAACATTACTTAATAAATGTTTAAGCCCCTATTCATTTAGTTTGAGTTTCTGAAAAAGAAAACATCAAATGAGATATATCTTGGGAAGCTTCTTTGGTTCCCATATGCTGTCAAGGGTGCATGTTCTCATTTCACTGTTTACCTATTATGAAACTAGATTATAAACAATCTATTCAGTCTGAGCAATCACAATAATACTGTTATTGCCAACATCGGGCTAATCTTGGCACCATTCAGTCGTTGTTGTTCAGAGCAGCAGTAGATTAACAGGAGTAGTATAGAAACCTGACTAATCTTTCAAATAGGAAAATAAATTATTCCACTGCCTAAAATATTACTGCTATCAACAGTGGTGTAGGGACCGCAGGGGCTGGAGCAGCTTCGGTGGCAGCTGTGATTTTTAGCCTGAGCCCGGAACCTATTGAAATCAAGTGATTCAGTAGAATACCGCAAACCTGGCAATAGTGATTCAGTTGAATACCACAAACCTCCCCCCCCCTCCCCTTCCACCCCATAACTCGATCCAATTTACTCTCCGCAAACTGACTATTCAGTGTGTGACTCGACACAATTTGAACAGGTATCAATCTGTAACAGACAATTTACCACAAATAGTTTTACCACCGAGGGGAGCCTTAATGCTATCATGTTATAGGGTGGAAACAGCACACAGGGAAGATAAGTTTTGTTCACTTTATACAAATATCATTGTAATGTTGTGGGTAAGCCAAAAGGCTAGCTGGAAAAAATTTGTAACTTCAACGTTCGCCCACGAATTTCGCTGAACGGCCGAAGGTTTGTACCGCTGTTACTCCGTTCCTAGTCAGGTTTTTTTAACTTGGTTTAGAAGACCTGTTTGTGGGTGTCTGTTCCAACTGCAACAACAAAGTAAGCACACATTGAACACAAGAAATAAATACATGGCATAACTCCTGCATTTGTGGTTTTGCTGCAGTTTCAAGTGGTACTGCACCGTTAGTTTGGAACAGTCACACAGGAGTGTCACAAGTCACTGAAATTGAGTATGAAGTGGTCTGTGTGCATACTGGAATGTCAAAAAATACTCTGGTATAGGGTGACAGTAAAGATGGCATCTCAGAGTGGTGGTCAAAGACATAATTCAGGTGAGACTGAAGAGGAAATGGAGTTACTTATAATCTGAGAGACATTATGAACAGCAACAACAGCAAACACATGGGAATCTTGATTGAATTCTTTTAAGAAATACTAACTCAATGGCAAGGGAGTATTTTTGTGAGGAAATAATGGAATTTATTAATGGTTGTAACAATAAGGCTACATTCATTTAGATTGTCTTACATTCTTTTCACCTAGTTTTAGAAAGCATCATAGTCTATAAGTAATTACAAGTAGTGCAGCCATTGACTATAGTAGTGTAGCTTCATCTAAATGACCTGTGCTCCTGACAAAGGGCACTCTAGCTACTTAAAAACAGCCAGAAGTTTTTAATGACATATGGTAAGGGGTTTAAATGTCATAGAAACCACATGCAGCAAATATTGTCATTGAGTTAGCAACTATCTGGAAAGAACCTGGTAAATAAAGGTAACATAGTATTCTTAATACATTAATGTTATAAATACAAATTACTACAAAATAAGTATAGTTGACATTTCACACAATTGATATATATTTTTATTCTGCCCTAGATATCTTCACAATGATATCTTTAGATACATGACCCATGAAATAACTCAAGATATTTCAAGCTGTTATTTTGATATTTCATGCTGTTATTGCATGCTGTATTCTGCAAGCATATTACCCTTGTAGTTATAGCAACCAGCCAAACTTTTCAATTTTTTGGTTATACAGCTACCTTCCTCCTTTGGATCAGGTGAGCCTACACCAACCCTGGTTAGAGCAGCTGCTAAAATATCAGCTGGGGGTGTGGGTAGCCCCTACAACCAACTTATCTTGTGAGTTACAGGTCCTCTAGTACTAACTACAGTAGTAAAGATATCTAGTGTGGAATAAACCACTTATTACACTTGTCAGAGTGATATAGCAAGATAGTTCACTCTCAGGCTTTAATTTCACTGCTCTTGAAATATTCTGCCATATCATACTCTGACTCAGGTAATAAGTACTATATATATATAGTTTTTGTTCCCTTATATTAATTTTTATAACTATATATTAAAAGTACCTGATGTTTTGACAGGCATACCGTTGTCTTCACACGGTGAAAGTGAGATTGCAATGAAAAGTTAAGTTCATTTCACTTTACTTTTTAACCTGATGAATACAGCGGTATGCCTGTCCAAACGTCGCGTACTATTAATATTATAGGTATGCGTTGATATATCTAAGGGAATTAACACAAGTTATTTCATCATAACGTCACTTACCCACTACCACATGCAGTGTAACAGCAATATGAATAACCAAAGGGCCACCATAGGTTACTGCACTTTTACTAAAAAATATATAACGCTAATACTGCTCACCTGAAGTCAACGCTGTATGTGGTGGGGCCACGCTAGCTTGCCGCACGAGTGCTGTACACATGAAATAACTTTTCTCATAAAATTGTTCTATGTCTTTTTTCAGCACACAGAGACAGTTTGTCTCCTGATCAAAACTACAGTCCAATGTGGAGCTGCATCTACTCATACCTCAACAACAAGCTCTAAGCACTACACATTCAATGGAAAGTTTTTAACTCAGCTGCTACCATGATGTTAGGTCTCAGTTAATCCAAGTGGCTGCCACTAGTGTTGTTTTAGTTAACTAAAACTAAAACCAAAACACCTAGTTTTGGGGTATTTTACTTTTGGTAAGAATAACTAAAACCAAGTTGTAGAGAACATGAAAGAACTAAAACTAAATATTTTAGAAGACAGTAAATTCGATAATAACTAAAACTACCAGTAGAGTGGATGACAAAAACTAAAACTAGCAATTATTATTGTAAACAATTCACCTTGAATTATGTCATTAAATGAAGGTATAAATTGCTATCAAGTAATTATTCTCTAAACTATATAAAATATATTATACTTTATTTATATTACCTAAGATTTCATAGAAATATGCTATTTTTGAAGTTATTTGGGAAAACTACCAGTACTACTTTTTTTAAGGAGTCTCGTTATTCAAGAATTTGAGAGACAACATAAATTTACTAAGTCAAATGATAGTATAACTAACTAAATCTTCTGCATGATATTGAAGAAAAACTAAAAACTAACTAAATCTTCAGGGAGAATTTGGGAAAAAACTAAAACTAAGCATTCAAGATGTTTTTTTAGTATGAATAACTAAAACTAAGAAAATCTGGAATCTCTAAACCAAAACAACACTGGCTGCCACCAGTTATCTTCCCTCTCAGTTATAGTACTCTCTATGCTAGATTACCCCTGTTCCAGTTTGATATATTAGATAGCAACAGGAGGAAGTACAAAAATAAATAAGGAAAAAGAGACCCAGAGAACTCAGAGGACCAACCTTATATAGGCCAGGCCTCTGAGATCACCAGAGAATGACAATAAAACTGACCAATAAGACACAAACAACACATAGAGCACATGCATGAAGAGAAAGTTCTAGAACGTACGTGGAAGGGTAGGATTACAATCAAAGTGTGAAATGGTGATAGTATGGGTGAGGTGGTTTTAACAAACAGTAGAGTCAATTGCTCTGGTTCTTACAAGTATGCATGATCTATTGAGAGTGTGAATATCTTGGTTCTCTTTGGTTAGGCAAGTATTTATAAGAGCTTTAATGAATATCTATGGTAACCTGCCCACCCATCCCCACTACCTTCAGCAGCAACTTTGACCTGTAGAGTAGCTTTTGAAAGACAGCTAAAACACACACACACACACACACACACACAAGAGCCTGAAAAAGAAAATTTCACAGGCTGTATATAATAGCTGATTTTCTGGATAATCTGGCTGAGATATCTCTATGTTGTGTTGTTCCAGCTCACTTATTTATAATTTTTTGTTTGATAAAGTATCAGCTGTGATCTCTTGGCTTAGTAAAGTATCTCTGATCTTTTGTTTGGTAAAGTATCTCTGGATCTTTTGGTTTGGTTAAGTATCTCTTATATTATAGTGATTTGGTAAAGTATCTCTGATTTATTGGTTTGGTGTGTGTGTGATATAAATTATTTGTGGTAACTAGTTAGGTAAAGTGTATTGTATCTCTTTGTGAGATAAGGTGTTTGTTTTGTTTTTTTGTTTTGTTTTTTACTTTGACTAAACAAGTGATTTTTTGTGTGGTAAGTAAGTATGGTTTTTAAGTCTGGTAATTTTTTTGGTTTGTTTAATGAAGTATTTGGTTTGGTTATGTATTCATAGTATCTTGTTAGTGATATATGCATAATCTTTAGTTCAGTACAGTATGTGTGACGTTTCAGATATCTGTGATCTGGTGTATTTGTGATCTCTTGATATGTCTATAATTTTGATAAGATTTTAATGTCTTTTGGTATGTCCTCAGAAATCTGCTGAAATAAATTATTCTTTCACATCAGACTAAATGTATCATATCATTGAACATGTTTTGTTCATGAGTTTTTGATTATAATTGAATGTTTAAAATCAACATTATTTTAATTATAACTTAACCCGATGTTTTGGCTACTTGCCAAAGTCCTCTTCAGGGGTCAGCTATATTATAATTATGTATCCATTATAATACATTAGGAGAGTTTTGGCTTCTTGAAATTTACATTAGTACTACTCTAAATAAATCACAACTACAGTATGACAGTATATACTGTACTTAGTTGTGATTTATTTAGAGTAGTACTGTAGCTATGTGCTGCTAAGCTCTCCTCATAACAAGAAAACCACTCTCCTTGCTATCTTGCAAATTAGTAGGTCTGGATGCAACATCTGGAATAATTAAAAAAGAAAAAAAAACAATAAAAACCGGGTCTGGTGACATCAATGTAGCTAGAAAGCTGAATTGACATTGTATTACCCAGTTCTATACCATTTTCTTCTTGGCCAGGCCATATTTCCAACCATGCAGCGTTGGCCCAGTCACTAGGTTAAGGGTTCCTCTAAACGTCATGGCTAGAGAAGTTGTACAGAAGTACATTTAGTTATTTAGCCATGAGATCTATACAACATAAATATTGCATAGACATATTTTGAAAACCAACAAAACTACAAAATAGATATGTAAAAATTTAGGATTGTTGTGAAAACATTCACTTACACATACACATTATTTACTGCATTATTGTATTTTTTTTTCTGGCATTAAAAAACTAAGAGCGGCTATGCAATCATTGTCATATGATTACTTGACACAAATATGATCTAGCCAAGTAAAAAAATGATGTACATGTAGCTAAAAGTAAAAATGCATTTGAATATGTTATCAAGGTAACTTAGTACAATAGTATACATTCTAAATGATCCACTAATCTGTAGTTATATTATATTATCACATAATGAATATACACCTTGCTGTCAAAATGCCACAGAATTGTGGTCAAAAATACTACTTAATGTCCTTGCATCCCACCATAAAGTGAACCTCATACGTACAAATACCCCATTTAGCTAATTTAAAATCAATTTTAGAAACAGAGCAGACTTCAGATGGGTATAATGTGGCACAAAGGAACATGGTGGGAGGAGAACAAAAATATTATACAATACTTGTGATAATGGACTACAGATATAATAACACTTTATTCATTGAGTAATTCATTGTTTTTAGCATCATAGCTATTTAATAATTTACAGATCACCATGTGCCTTCCCAGTAAAAAAAAATTTTTTGATGGTAAACTCCAGCTGACTTAGAGCCTTTGAAATGAGGGGTTAACTGATGAAATTCACATCTTTAAGGCTTCTTTTCTAATAATTGTAATTGTCAGTTGAGGATAATGAGCTTGAGAAATTGCAACACTTTTAAAACCAATCCTATTCTTTTCCAGCAAGCACTATGTCGAAAATGCACGAAGCAAATAAGCTAATCCATGGGTGATGGGTAACGGGAATAAGCGGGGCAAATTAATTTTATTAGGTACTGAACAGAGCCTGATAACTGTTGCCACATAGAAAATGCATTAAAGTAAACAGGATGTGGCTTAGGGCAATATTTTTCCATATCACCTGTGTTCATAGTTATTAGGTTGGGTTATTACGTCCCTCTAGGTTATAAGGTATTCGCGCATGAGCAGTACCTAATAAATTTATTATCCATTGGATACCTGAGAAAAATCCCTCGTCTGATTGGCGGTATTTACGCTAGTGCCTGCGGCACTCGCGTAAATACTAAGCCAACAGACTCGTGATATTCTCCTGTATCAAATGAATAATAGTATTAGACTGCGACGGGTGGTATTAGGACAATGCTCGCGCGGCACGCTAGCGTGGCCACACCCACTTACGGCGTTGGCTTAGCGTGAGCAGTAGTATATCGTTTCATATTTAGGGAAAGTGCAGTAACTTGTGATGGCCCTATGGTTATTCATATATGCTGTTACACTACATGGGATAGAAAGTAAGTGACATTAAATTGAAATAATGGTGTTGTATACTTAACATTTTTGTTCTCATACAATGTTAAAACGGGGTTTAAATAATATCTCGTGAAGTGTTTACCAGGAGGCCTATCTGGACACCCCACTTTGAGCCCTTACAACTTCCAAACAAATAAATACTATACCAAGTGAGCATAAATAACAAGAGCTTATATCCTTTAGTTCATTATTTCAAATATCTTTTAGTAATGACTAACTATGGAGACAAAATAAAGCTTAAAACTGGGGTGTCCAGGCAGCGCCTCCTACTTAACACCGAAGTTATCCAATCACCCCATTTTTAACATTGTATATCAACATTTATAATGTATATATATATTAAAGTACTCCAGTTTGGACGGGCATACCGCTGTCTTCATGTTACAAAAAAAGTAAGTAAAATTTAAATGAACCTAAACTTTTCATTTAACAGTCACTTAAAAATTTTAGATACATAGTAATTCGCGCTGACTTAGAGCCTTCCTAATGAGGGCTTAATTGATGACTTTCACATGGTAAGGCCTAATAATTGTAACTGTCAGTAGAGAATAATGAGCTTGGGAAAATAACAACACTAAACAAATCCTATCCTTTTCCAGCAGACAAACGCTTTACAAATGATTTACTAATAATTTATGTAAAATTGCAGGTAGCCGTACAACTACTAACTATTCTCCATAAAAAACAAAACAAATAGTATTCTGAAATAAACATCTTGTTAATACAGAGGACTGTTCAGGCAAATTTATCAAAAGTTTTGTCCTCCAGTAATGTTGGAATTAGCCAATATTATTAGCTACGTACTCTGGCAAAAAGCTGGAAGTAGAAGCGGATAAGGCTTATTTTAACTTAAATATAACATTTAGTAGTAAAAAAATATTATTTCATAGATCAAGATTATTCAAATGGCAAAAACATACTCTGCTACAACTGAAAAAGTTCGAAAATTGTTTAGCATAATTCTCCAGATGACTTGCTGACTCTTCCAGTATTACAAACTTTTTTTTTTGGAAGTACAATAACAAGGTGGCCAACACAAACCCAGCTGATTTAATCAAGTAATGAAGATCTACCTTATAGCCACCTTTCTAAATGTTTATGTCCTACTGCCTAGTTAAGTTACATAAAACTATATTATTGTAAGATAATTATTAAAGCTTAGTTGCAAAACAGTATATTATAGCAGTTTACCAAAAATTTACCAATAAGTTTAGCAAACAAATTAAAAAAATAACTTCTTACCCTAATATCCTGAGTAATGGTAACTTTTCTGTAGTATCAAATTTAAGCCTTTCTGACTACCAATCAGTAACTCTTGAACAAGCTCTCAGCTACAAAAAAGTCCAACAAGCAAGAAAACACAAAATTTCTCCTTAGGTCATTTTCTTCAGTAGTAGTAACATCGGTAATATTAAATTTAAGCCATTCTGACTATCTTAATTACCAGTAACTCTTGAAACAAGCTCTCAGCTACAATTAAAAAAAGTCAAGAGTTATTTTTTTAATTTTAACTAACAAATATGGAATTACCTACTTACCTCTGCTTCCACCAAGGGGTGGTGGCTTTTATAGTGTTAACATTAAAGCTCAGTGGCAGAGTGCTTGTGCGCTATACAAGAGGTCCTGGGTTCGATTCCCTGTGGCGACCACGTATTTTTAATTCTATTTTGTTTATAAAAGCCAGTGGAGAGAGAATAATACACCTAATTATTATTATTATTATTATTATTATTACTATTATTATTATTATTATTATTATTATTATTATTATTATTATTATTATTACTATTATTAAGGAAAGAATCATCATGTATCACTAAAATGAGACAAAATTTATTACAATCAATTTTATTTTGTGTTATTTAGCAAAAAAATGGCCTGAAAGCTAATGAAAATGTCAGCATATTTAAATTTGGAGCAGCAGAGAAGAAACTTATACTTATATTTTGTTATTTTATTATCCTATCTTCAATTGCATTAACTGCATTTACTCTGTCTACAAGGAATGCTCCCTACATTGTGAGGAATATTGGACTTTACTTTCTGTGTGAGCAACACAAACAGAAATACCATTCGTAAATTCCAGAAATATTTCAAGTAAGCCACATGCGTAATCATAATATGATTCTGACTGATGCATTGCTTAAAGAAAAATTCTCAAGTATTTGTTCATCAAAGACTTTAAAAACAAATCCTTTCAATAGTTAGTTATACTGTGCATGTCAGTATTTATTAAGCAGGTACATGTATATAAATTTTTCAAATTGTACCTTACCACATGCTAAATATTTCATTGTTAAGTACTCCTTTGTTGTTGATGTTATTGTTTATACAGGTTTGCAGCTGTGACTTTGGTCTCAATGCTGTTGCTTTTGCAACAACAATGGCTCATGGAAAAAGATCCACTTCAGTGTAATTTTGATCAACAAAACATGAGACAACATCTCCACAAATGTTTATCTAAAAAATGGTTAACACCATTACCCAAAAAAAATGTGCAATAATTCGATCTGAGGAATTGAGTTTGACAGATGACATTGAAGTTCATTGCTATTGCAGGATGCCTGAATTCAAATGGTAGAGTGCACAAGCTGTTTGAAATGGTTTCACGTGGCATGTTCCAATGGGTTTAATGACAGAATAACAGTTAAACGTAGCTGACGCTAATTAGCTTTGTGTTAGCTATTCTTGTGTTTTATTAAACTTATTATTATTTACTATCAGTATCATTAGCTAGAATGGTTACATTCCCATGTCATATTCATTGTTATAATATAGTTTATCAAGTTAAATATAATATGGGTATTATTGGCACATTATTAAATCAAATAATAGTTTTGAGTGATTTCTTCATTTCCGAAACATTATCACGGATAACACATGCAGGCCTATTATAGTTGATAGTGATTAAATGTATTATTTTCCCAGTTCTTGATAAGTTGAGAGATTAAAAAAAATATATAATATATATATATATATATATTTATATACAACATCAAAAAGATACATTGACTCTCTTTGGTATTCATGTGGCATAATGTGAAATGAAAGAGGTGGAGGATGGCTCCACTGATAATTTTAACACTAGTTATCATAGTCCCCTCAATGGAATGTCCCCTGATAATAGACCATCTTCAGGAGAAGCCAAATTAGACAGGGACTACTCTAATTACTGATACACCCTAACCACCTATCAAGTTTCTCCCCCAAGAGGAAGTCTTAGATGAAACTCTGATGTATACATAATAATATATTATTTCCCATATGCACAGCAATTCAGCTAAAAGACGAATAGGTGCGACAAAATTTCCTAACAGCGACAATATTTTCTAGGAAAATGTCTCCAGTTTTCCGCGGCGCTAGTATTTCCTAATGAAAAGTTGTTGCCCCGACAGAATTTCCGGGCGACCGGATTTACTGTGAGTCCGTGGTTCTAGTTCCGCGTCCGGTCCGTGTTTTAGTCAAACTCCATATTGACGTGTGCGCGCGCCCCCACTACCCCAGTCCTTCAGTCGAATGAATTCCGATTGAAAACGAGATATCCCCTACTCAGGTGGAAAGATAAATTTTCAGTAACAGTCTGGTTAACAATGGAACGAATCTCCTCTTGTATATCGGAAGAAATTAAGGATGGTGTGGTTGATATTGGGATCTCTGCTAATGATATTTCTGATAATCGCAGTTTGGGTGCTGTTGTCTCTACCTATTATTTTCTATCATCTACCAGTAAATGAGGTAATAAAATACACTCCTGGCTATGATTATCTACAACACTGAGATTTTTTTAACAAATTTGAATTATACCATAATATTTATTTATATTCAACCGTCAGTCAGTCACTAAATTTTTAATTTTTTTTTTTGGTATCTTCCTGTAGGTCTGTGTGCCAGTTAGTCTGTTTGTCTGTCTGTCTGCCTTTAATCACTATGAAATTCCAAGTGCATTATTTTTTTACCTGATCAAACTTTTTGTGGCACTCTTTGAGGCTATTGCATTTGTGGATTATAGCAAAAATGTGTGCAAAAAACAACCAAAGTTGGCTGATCTCTATCAAACTGCCTGGATATAATAATATTCAATATAATGTAATTGTGGCTGAAAAGCATTAACTACTACTTGTTTCACACTTTTTACTTTACAAACAAGTCCTTAAAAATTAACCATTTCACAATCAGCTATAAAAGACGGCGGCAACTCCAAGTAGTCTTAGCTAGTTTGTTCACTGTTAAAAAGCTATTATTATTAATTATGCACACTTGTTATAATATGCATTGGTGTGGAAGTTATAAGGGCTCAAAGTGGGGTGTCCAGACAGCGCCTCCTGGTAAACACCTCACGAGGTGTTATTTAAGCACCCCATTTTAACAGTGTTTAGCATGCTATTTTGAAGCACATCAGTGACGATGGATCATGTCCCTCTAACTGTTTACAGTATTCATTCAATATGACAGGTAGTACCTTTTTACAGTATACGGTATATTCAGATATGTACAGACTTCCAAATGGGTTTTCAATGCATCATTGAGATTGCCTTTCGCTTCATTGATCATGTAATCAAGTGTTAAGTCCGCATTCTTTAGTATTTATATACTGTACTGCTGAGAAAAACAACATTTTAAAGATATTAATTACAAATACCAGCTGGCGATATCCCCAAATAGGGGTTTTTGTAATGTGCAGGCGTTTCAATGAGTAAATACATTGCTATAACAGAATTGCATGTCTTTCTTTTGAGATACTATTAATATTTACCTATTATTTTAGTGTGATGGAGGAATTAATACTTCTAGAGTAAAAACATACTAATTTATTTCACACTACTAAATAAAATTATAGCAGCATCTCTTCATATTAGCAGCCAAGCATATAATTATAAGAAAAATTAATAAGACATTTCAGGTAATCAAGGAAAAAACTTGAATTGTGTTTTTTTTATATTTATACAGCCAATAGTAAAAAAAAAAACACTATGAAAGGAAGTATGATTCCAGAAAGTCGGCACACAACTAATATAGGCTTTCACTTTTAAGCCCCAACTTAGGAGGCAATAATGTTTCAGCCATCTAATTGATACATATATTTATCATAAATACTGCTACTGTAATTATTTTTAATTCCTTAGAATGACTGAATCAGAGAATTACTGCAGTAATAAATTAATTAGTCCCCTTTCCTATCCTACCAACATGTTTTTAGTCTTCTTTTCTTACAATTATTATTGATTTAGAAATTGACGACTAAATTTCATCTCTGGCTTGGCACTTCTCTTATGGCAAAATATTTCACAAGCGAGCAGGTTAATTATTTCACGAGCCAGTGGGCGAGTGAAAATGAAGCCTGAGAATGAAAATCTAGCCATACCACTCAGACGTGTTTAAGAAGTGGTTTATTCCTTGCTAGATATCTTCACTGAAATAGTTTGTGCTACGAGTTCTTACAGGTCACTTACCTAAATATAACATTGTGAAGATATCTAGCGTGGAATATTATATATATAAGATACTAATTTTTTATTATGTTATACACTTTGTAGGGTGCATCAGGTGAAAAAATGATTCTCATTGGTAATGATACATGCTCAAAGTCATCACAATCTCTTAAAAAGGATAACGCTTGCTTTGATGCTCTGAATAGAGCTCTTTTGAATTATTGTCCACTAGACAATGGGAACAATATTGAAATTATAAAAGATGAAGAAATCAAGGTGATACAGTTACAGCAAGGTTTACAATTGATTGAGGCAAGCAAGAGCTGCACTGAAGAGGTGATTCCATTTCTCTGTCAGTACCTCTATGGCTTGTGCAGTGATTCAGGTCATCTCATTCAGCCTTCCTCTACTCAGTGTGAGACACTTCAGAATTCCATATGTCAAAGGGAATGGGAGGTCGCATTACAGTTTGGATTGGAACTTCCTAATTGTAACAATTTATCCTCTCAAGTTTCATGCTCTTCGACAATCCATGACCAGGAATTTCTCGTAGAAAATTTTACATTTGGTATGGCACTACTTCTACATGTGATTACAAGAATACTGCAAAATTATTTTACAACAGTATTCCCTGTTTATAGAGCCAGATATTTTTGTTTATAAAATAATAATGGAGATTGCAACCCCTTTTTATTTCTGCTCTAGGTTTTAGCAAAAATCTGAACATTACTTCAGGTTAAAAAGGTAATATTGTTGGCTCTATAAACAGAGGATACTGCTTATAAAAATAAAACTAGTGATGTGCTTGAGCACAAATGGCGAGCGAGCCTAAAGACTATACTATATTTATATGAATGATTTTGACTTCTAACACTGAAGCTACTGAAAATAAGGTCCAGTTTTTTAATTTCGCACATACGGTAAAGGGATTTCAGTGCCATAGTAACAACTCTCTGCAACTGCTTGAATGGAAGGAAAAAAACAACAACAAAACAATACACATTATTTAAAAGTTTTCTTTGTGATATTCTTTAGCTAAGTAGTGGTTGTAACACACAATGCTTTGACACCACTGGACATGCACCTACACAGACTTACCTTCGCGGTAGTCTAGTGGACAATGTATTTTCAAGTAAATACTGTTGCGCACGGCTTATAACCATGACAAAGAGCACATTGACTTACCACCGCCACTAACTCGAATAGAAATGGAAGTCCCTTAAGTTTTCAAGTTTTAACTGCACCCGCAAAAGAATTAAAAACGGTAAACAATTCAATTTCTAGGGTGATACGGGTACTGATTGATAAACCAGAGGATTCTGTTTAGTGCAATTTGGGACGGGGTCGACCACATAACTAACACAAAAACGCGAGGGTCAAAGTACAAAATGACATACGTACGTCCAAACATATATACAAATAAATAAACAAACATCCCTGATTTTCAATTGTGTTACCCCTGTAAGTGTCGCTCGCTCCGCTCGCTCGCCAATTACTGAATCATGTGTGATTTGCTAGTCAAATTTCTACATCTTCCTCTTGTTTAACATAAATAATTATCATTTAGGACAGTCTCTCAGCTTATCTATGATGCGGTTACATTTTTTTTTGTTCTTTTTAATTAAATTACCTTGATAAACCCCATAGTATTATGAATAGAAACCTGTGTACAGTGTATATATTATATATACATAATTATGTTTCTATTCTAGGTATCTTCACAGTTAGGTTTATGACACATAAGATCTGATATCCTACTGGGTGTTATCACATGGTGAATTGGCAAGCTCATTGCCCTCAAAATTTGAGTGTAATGAGCTTACCAATTCAGTGTGTGACAAACCTAGGAACTAGTAAGCTAGTAAGCAAACTGCCTAGTTTACTAGTTCCCAGGTTTTTATAGTACCTTTCTCTACAAAAACTGCTATCCAACTGGGTCAAAGCAGCTGCTAAAATATCAGCTTGCATGTGAACTATAACACTCAGAGTGTTACAACCAACTTTAGAGCTGAGTTATAGGTACCAACCCTATACAAACTACTGCAGTGAATATATCTAACATAGAATAAATCACTTATTACACTCATCAGAGGTGATATGGCAATATTTTCACTCACAGGCTTTATTTTCACTTGACTCAGGCTTGTGAAAATAAATTAGCCTGCTTCGTGAGATATCATACTATAATATATAAAATGTTTAAAAAGTTCATGCATCATGCCTGGAAAGTTTCTTGCAATGGGCCCACTTAAATAGCAACTTGATTGATATTAGCTAAATCTCACACAAATGATTTATGTTTTATAACTTCATATTATTATTAAAAAATTCCACATCACTAAACCTATGGTGGTTTGTTCGACACTCAATTATACCATATATCTTGAATTTTTCTGCAGCTTATTGTGCATGTAAAATTTATGTACTCCTATTAACTATGAAATCTAATATATAATATTTGATCTTAGGTGGCAATGAATCACAAATTAAACAAGAAGAAATAGAAATTCAAGCATTTCAATGTGTTCGGGGTTTCTATCGAAATAATGAATCTAGCCCATGTATACCAGACTGCCATATTTGGACCCAATACGAGATCACTTTGTCCTTGTCTATAGATGTGATTGTGTGGATCTCGGCATTTTCTGGATTTGTATCAGCCGTTGTTGTGATAGTCGTATCTATTATCCGACGGAGCAGTATGTGAGTTAGTTGCACCTAAGATCAATATGATATAATATAGATATATCTGGGGGGGGGGGGGGGGGGATCTCCCCATACATTACAATAACGAGTGATATGCTAGAGCACAAATGGCAAGCAAGCCTAAACTACACTATTGTTAAACGATTCATTGTAACTTCTAACACTCAAGCTACCAAAAAAATGTAGAGTTTTTAAAATATGTATTACATTAAAGGCATTCAATGCCATAGTAACCACTCCCCGCAACTTTTGAATTGAAAAAAGGGAAACGAAATCAAGTCACGTTATTTAAGCTTTTTCTTTGTGATACTCTTAGTAGTAGTTGTAATGCACGATACTTTGACACAACTGAACATACCTACACAAGACTTACCTTCGTGGTTAGTCTAGTGGACAGTGAATTTTCAGGTAAATACTGTTGCATAGGCTTATAACTATGACAAATAGCTCATTAACTTACCACCACCATTAATTCGAATAGAAATGAAACTCCGGTAAGTTTTTGAGTTTTAACTGCATCCACAAAAGAATTCAAAGCGGTAAACAATTCAATTTCTAGGGTGATACGGGTAATGATCAATAAACCAGAGAATTCTGTTTAGTGAAGTTAGGGACGAAGTCAACCTCCGAACTAACACAAAAATGCCAGGGTCAGACTACAAAAATGACATATGTACATCCAAACATATATATAAACAAATATCCTCGATTTTCAATTGTGTTACCCCTGATAGTGTCTTGCTCGCTCACTCGCCAATTACATACCACTTGTCCTTTAATATGAATTTCTTAAAATTTTCAGAAATCAATATTTTATTGTGTATTATATTATTCAGGTTAACCTTTCCATCTGTTTTTATCATATACATGACAATAGATGTGTTGGTGATAGGTAAGTTTGCATACATTCATTATTATTATGGTGACATAATTATCAGCCATTTGCCATTACCTTCATGATTGTTGTTATCTTTAATGACTAATGATCTTCATTATTGTGAAATAATTTTTATGCAGCTTTTTTTGTACTTGTCATGTACATGGATCGACCTGGTCTATTTTGCTCATCAAGGAATCTGATAACAAGTATCCAGAAAATCACTCCTTTTTGCGTTCTTTCTGGTAAGTTACAATTGAGCTGAAACTACTTGCTGCTGTAAACTAATGAAATACATCATTATATATTATAGTATGCAGTGTACTAAATTGTGGATATATTATTTTCCCATAAAATTATATATTATTTCTAGTGGAATGCAGGGTTCCCTCAGTAATTAACTTACACATGACAGGGTTGCTGCCAGCATGCACTGGTCGAGCTGAGGTAGATGAGGAGGTTATGTGGGTGCAGCTGGGGACATGTTTTGCGACATGTGGAAAACAAAGTCTGCCAGTTTTTGTCTCCAACTTCCCGGAGAACATTTTAGAATGCAGTATAGCGACTTAGCGCACAAAAACTGGGAAACAATGTCACATAAGTAAGAAATATATCATGAGTACCTTAACAGAATAGGAAGGAAAAAAAAAAACACAAAAAAAAATGGCGGGTTATAACAGAGAGAGAAGAAGAAGACTGTTTGCCATTGTCTCAGCCATAGGAGGCGGAAAGTGGAGACTCAGAGGGCTCTAGCCTCACAACTTGGATAGGTAGGGGGAGAGCCCCCCAACTTTCGAATAGTGATAGCCATTGCACCATTTTTATTAGCAGTGTACACAATCACCATTCAATTTTACCCAATAGTCTTTTATTTTGCCATCACTGTTAGACTGCATGAATTCACATTAACTGCAGCAGAGTTTTCTACTGTCAAATACACACAATTCATCCCAAAAAAATATTTTCGGTTGAGCTAAAAGACTAAGACAGGATTAAAGTCTGTTTGAGACACTGGCTAAGAAAATAATGTGGCCTGTCTCAATAAATCTGAGCTAGTTCCTATCAATGCCATGTGTGCCAAAATATGAAGATGACCCCTCAGGATAATCCCTATCAGTACTCTGACAGTACAATGTATTATTTAGCTGATACCATAGGCGGCTGAAGTGGTTAAAAGTTGGGAGTGGGGGAGGGGGGGAGGGAAGGGGCTCAATTATAGAAACATTAGGTTATTAAATTTAATGAATTAAAACACGAAGGAGTTGAGAATGTGGTAAGCGAGGCCACAGGTTTTGCTACGGATAACAGCATTGGATTATAAGCATGACCCTACGTTAAATGAATATCACCACTTATTTTACAACTCGCCATATGGTGCACAATCCTGGTTTTTGTGAGTATTTTGACAATCTTCACCATTTTTCCCCTGGCATCATGCCCAATATTATGTACAGACTCTATACCAATAACCGGTACGGGAAGGGGGGGGGGGGGGGGGGGGGGGGAGGGAGAATGAAGGGGTCCAGGAACATTACAATACAAGGACTTATTCGTAGCACCAAAAGGAAGCTCTAATTATTATCAAATTTCAACACTTGTAGTAGCCAAACAACATCACCACCACCTCTAGGCTTAAACTAACGTGCAGTGATTCCCACTCTGTGGATGTAATGCAATGTCACGCTGTATCAAAACACTTTTTTGGGGGGGTGCTGCAAACAAGTTGTACATTCCTCGATGCTTTCCTCCCCCTATGTAGTTACCAGTAGGTAAAGGGTCTGTCTAAGCGAGACTAAACAGTATCTGTCATCATTACTATCCTTGAAGGAAATGTTAGTGTGGTTTGCTCTTGTGGAGCGTAAATGTAAGTAACCTTATATTCAGTATGGCCAAGTACTGCCAATATTTGACACCAAAAATGCTAGCAGTGTCAACTCAAGTTCTAGTTTTATTAGCTAGATAACAAATTCATAGTATGGCTATGACTTATGTGCATTGTATGAGTGAGCATGACAACATGAACACAAAGTGTTTTGTTATTCACCTAGCAAATATTTTCAAGCAAAACAGCTGCAAATGCTTATAAATCTGTCTGCTGTAATTTTTTTAATAATATACAGGAGTAGTTATTTATTCTCTAATTTCATAGACACAGAAAGCAGTGATCAAAATTTTTAACCATTTCTTCTTTCCTTCCTTAGGTATGGTATTAATGTATTGTTTAAATCAGACTTGGATATGGTGGTTCTTCCACATTTCTTCATTTTTTTGGAAGGTTGTCTTTCCGTTTCACTCTCGATCCTTTGAAGTATCTGGCAGAATAAAGCACATTCACATTTCTTGTGCAGTTATTGGTATAGTTCTGCCACTTATTCCTATCATAACGTCAATGAGCAAATTTGCAGCAGATGTACACAACCAAGCAAACAATGAGAGTTCTCCTGGAGAATTATTTCTATCAGGAGGTCTAGGATTTGCTTCTCCAAGATTTCCAGCAATTCTTTGTGTGGGTTCTAACAGGAATGTAGTATTTTATTCTTTGGTCCTGCCTATTGATTTAATTCTAGCCATCGGTTGTACTCTTCTTCTGATAATCTTCTGGTCTGTTCACAAAGTAAGTACAAATAGTTACCAGGAATCAAGTCATTCAATCAACACCAATGTTTTTATAGTCACTAACATTGTGGTGGGATCAGATCACTGTTAGCCTAAGAGACGCAGTTGCGCTGTCACCAGAGTTTCAGGCTAGCACCCAGCAAACTAAGTCACACAACAAAGCTAGGCTCTTCAATTCTCCAACCCATGGGTCTAGCTAGCAAGGCGGCCCTAAGCCCAGTTTCTTGATGTTGTCAGAGTTTAAGGAGATCTTTCAAGTTATGCTGCAAACTGAGAACTGAGGATATAGGAAAGTGAATGAATGATACATACATGTAGGTGAATAGTGAGCAAGTGTGTGTGTGTGTGTGTGTGTGTTTGTTGTGTTTGTGTGTTTGTTGTGTTTGTGTGTATTTAGTCTACACATAGCATTAAAAGATATCATGTGAATAAGTTGTCTAGTCTATACAGAACATGAGAAGATGTAATGTATATGTAAGTTGGTATACCAGGGAATAGGTAAATAGATGTAGGTAAGGGTACTGAAAGTAAATAATAATTATTCAATTAGTTAACGTTGCTATGTGGGGTGGTATCACACCACCAACATGCATAATACATTTAGTAAAGTTTTGCTGAAAGGAAGTACACTCGAACCTCTCTTATCCGTTCGTCTAAGTTACGGACACCTCAGTCTACCGGACACAAACTAAATTATTGACTGCGTACGGATCGTCAGTGTAGTCGGAAAGCTACCAAATTAAACGAATAAAATCAGGAAAATATTTCGCGCGTGGCACTTCGAGTGTATTCGATCGTAGCGTTGTGTGCGGTAATGGAGCAGGAAAATCAACAGGTAGTTGGTGTGTCTACCACTAGTTCTTCTCAGATCTCGTTGACCGGCGGCGGCGCTGCTAGTTCTTCTCAAACTCTTTGAAAGGCAGTGAGGCTGCTAGTTCTTCCAAGAACTCAACGACCAGCGGTGGTGGAGGCAAGGTCGCGGTAACTAAACGCAAGCGTAGCATTTTAACTCTAGAAAGAAAGCTGGAGATAATATCAGAAGTTAAGAAAGGGAAGTCAGTGAGGCAGTGTCTGGACAGTTTGGTGTTCCAAAATCTACAGTGAATGATATTTGGACATGAACGATGAAGAAATTGTAGAAGATGTGTGGCAAGAGAGAGAAGAATCTGAGTCCGAAAATGAAGATGAAGCTTCTTCAAATGCAGTTACTCCATCGCAAGCTTGTGCTGCTTTCGATACTGCTTTGGAGTGTTTGGAGTCCAAAGGCAACACACACCCTGCACATCTTATGCTGGTAAAAAGTTGGAGAGACGATGCAGCTCAGTATTATACTAATTCAATTATCAAATAATTAATTGTATACACGATTCATCACCGAATAAATTAAGTATTTCTGATGTACGGACATTTCTTAGTTACGGACACCCCTTGGTCCCAGACTGTCCGGATAAGAGAGGTTTGAGTGTAGTTATCTAATTGAGATAAACATTTGTTGACTCCTGTATGGGGTCCTACTCATCACTACCAGTAGAGAATAAAACGGTACTTCACAATCTCTAGAACTATGTGTGTGTGTGTGTGTGTGCGCGTGCAGCTCTCTGTTATGAATGTTTACATTTGTCAAGTAGTCTATATAGTCAACAGTTATTTGTTATGCATTTATTTAAACGATGACCTAATTTTGTGCAAGGAAACGAGTACTGTAATGGGAATTTGTTTAAACTATTGACCTAATTCTCTTCAAGGAGTGAGTACTGTAATGGGCAGGTTAAAGATACCTTGTAGCAGGCTTGCTATCCCAGTGTGAACTACTTGCGATTTTCCCTTGAGCTCTCACAGTGTACTATATTTTAGTAAGAATGAAAACATTTAGCTAATTCTTGTAAAATTCATAAGGTGACTCAAATAATGACTACGAACTGAATTAAGAAATTTTGTGAATTTTTTATTAGCAATCTACTCAATTCTACTTATATGCAGCCATATCACTTGTGAAGTACTTTTCTTGTACAATTCATACAGCAACTCATTAGTATTTGACTATTGACTGAATAAAAGTAAATTTTATGAAATATAATTAGTTAAATATTTAACCCTACTTGTTGAATTTGAATGCTAAATTATTTTGATGACCTTGTAATAAATTATTTCTGCATTAATAGAACTTGATGCCTGAACTTTAAAAACCCTTTTACTAGTGTGTGCATGAATGTGTGAAATATGTGATGTTAACCTACATTCTCAATGTGCAGTTTGAAAGTCTTATGTCTGATACTCTGTGCACATGTGAACTATAGATAACAATCAGTGCCCTCCATGTGTTTGTTAAATTTGAAAGTTAGAATATCATTACATTTAGTAGTATCACCATGATACATAATTTGTAAGTATTAATATTGTATTGTTCGGGACTGTCCAGCAAGAAGAGGACTTGTGTCCGAACGTCGTAGCTGGGTGACTTAGATAACTCAAAGGATGAAGTTAAATAAGCTTGTTATTATAGATAGAATAAATATACACAGCAAGTAAGATAAGATGAGTTACACGGAGTCAGTGAAAATGGTAACTAAGAAATAATACAGTGCATCAAACATATATAGAGTCAAACAACGAAAGACATCGACGATCTCCGATGAAGGCGGACTTGAGGCACGAGAGATACTGAGCGTGCGTGTTCAGGTCGTTGAAACACTTGCTAACATTTGTGGAGGACGGTTGGAGTCCGAACATCCTCCAGGGGGGAAAGATGCTTCCTCAATTAGTGGGACTAGCTTGTGTATAGCCCTCCTATACGTCCCCTTTTGTGTTCGGACTGTTACAACACGGACCAATCCATCATCTCCTGGATGTGTTTGAATGACTCGGGCTAGAGGCCAAGAACGAACGAAAAGATCTGCATCCTTGACCAGTACTACGTCACCAACAGCTATAGATCGTTGTGGTTGATGGCATTTTTTTAAGCTGTTTAAATGCATTAAGTAGTCTTTACTCCACCGTTCCCAGAAGTCCGACACCAAACGTTGACGCAAGTTCCATCTAGACAAGTTGTTATAATTGCGAGCAGAAAGATCTGGAGCAGGGACAGATTTGAGTGCTTTACCCACTAAAAAGTGCCCAGGAGTGAGCACTTCTATTCCATCATCTTGGGTAGAGTCGAGAGGAGTTAGTGGCCGACTATTGAGAACTGCCTCTATATCTACAGTGACACTGTACAGCTCATCAATGAACAGATTATGAGAGCCTACCACCTTGGCGAGGAGGAGTTTCATTGACTTAATTGCAGCCTCCCACAAACCCCCGAAGTGCGGAGATCTGGCTGGTGTATGCGTCCACTTGATATTTTGAGCGGTGCAGTACCTATTCATAGCATCCTGAGTCTTGGGAGCTTTAAGCAAGTCATATAGGTCTTTCAGCTCCTTCTGAGCACCTTTGAAATTGGTGCCATTGTCAGTGGCCAGTGTCTCAGGACATCCACGACGAGCTATAAAACAACGTAGAGCTGCTAAAAAACCTTCAGCGGAAAGATCCCTGACGATCTCCAGATGTACAGCCTTAGTTGCCATACATACAAAAACACAAATGTATGTTTTTTCCAGTATGCGAGATCGAGTGTAGCCCCTCTTGACCATGATTGGTCCAGCAAAATCAGCTCCAGTATGATGGAAAGGAGAGGATGGAGTGACCCTGCTGGACGGAAGTTGACCCATAAGTTGAGTGGTAGTTCGAGCATAGACTTTTCTGCAACGAACGCAGGACCGGGAGATACTTTTAGTCAGAAGTTTAGCCCCGATGACATGAAACTGTAGAGATAAAATTGCAAGTAAGGCTGTAGGACCTACATGTAGATTATCCACATGCAATTGTTCACAGATTAACTTAGTTAGACCATCTCTTCGGTGTAAAATGATTGGATGCTTCTGTCCTACAGCCAGATCAGATTTCTCCAAACGACCACCGACACGAATGAGTCCTTTGTCATCCAAGTAAGGGTGAAGGTGAGAAATTTTACTCTGTGATGAGACCTTGTCCGTGGTAAGTAGTGATTCCTTATCAGCTTTGAAGGAGCGACTTTGACTGCACTTCAGTAGCTTGGTTTCAGTGATCTGCAACTCATCAAGTGACAACTGAGACGAAAAAAGTCTGTCTTCCTGTTTAGACCTGCAGTTACAAACAAAACGCAAACACCAAGTAATAATTCTTTTAAGTTTAATATAAGTGGAGAATAACTCAATAAAGCTTTCTGGAGGAGTAGCAGTAAACATAACCACAGGTTTAGCTTCCAATAGATCCTTCTTGCCTCTCCAGTCAGTATTGGCAGGCCATGCAGAGGGAGGTTGTAATAACCAGGTTGGTCCATTCCACCAGAGTTCAAATGAAATGAGTTTGCTAGGCATAGCTCCTCTGGAGGCTATGTCTGCGGGGTTGTAATCAGTTGGAACATATCTCCAGTGCGAAGCTGGTATACGACAAATTGTGTCCACAACTCGATTTGAGACGTATGATTTAAGCTTGCTCGCAGGAGTGGACAGCCAGCATAAGACAATAGTGGAATCACACCATGCATACACATCTTCCAGAGAAATTGATAATGTATTAGCAGCAGAAGCCAATACCCTACTCAATAACTGAGCTCCATTGAGTTCCTTCCGTGGAATTGTACTGCCATTTAAAGGTGCAACTTTAGTCTTAGCGAGTAGTAGAGACGTAGAAACAGTTGTGTCCGAGTAGAGAGCACGTAAGTAAACGACCCCAGCAAAGGCAGATTTCGAAGCGTCACTAAAGCCATGCAGTTGTCCATCAGGTAGCAGAGATAGTTCAGCTTTATAAGGGCAGGCAGGTATCTCCGTCTGTGATATGCCAGTCAATTGTGTTGGTTCATGAATCCTTTTGACCTTGAGGGATTGAGCTAGTCGGTTGGTTATGAAGGACATATGAGAACCACTATCAAGAAGTGCTCTTGCTTTCTGTCGTCGTCCTCTAGACTCAATAGTGACCTGGCATATTCCCAGAACTACTTTAGCTTCCCCTCGTGTTGTATTGCTGGATGGAGCAGTATGAGCATTAGTGGAAGATGATGCTTGTGCATTAATAGATTCAGTAGTCGTAGATTCATTTGTAGTTTGAGCTGAAGGTCGACTTCGATGAAGAAGAGAGTGGTGACGCTTTCCACATACTCTACAAGTACTACGACTAGGACAATCTCGGCAAAAATGATTAAATGATAGGCAATTTGTGCATACCTTTAGTTTGGATGCAGTGCTGAAACGGTCCTCCACTGACTTAGCCTTGAATGCTGCGCATAAGTAGAGCGGATGACTGCCGTCGTGACATAAGGCACAGCTATCATCTCGCTGTACATGGAGATTGGTGGATTTTCCTTGCTTTGGTTTAGTGCTATATACGGTATGAGTTTTCGATGTTGCTGGGGGATCCACAGTCCTGCCCTGTAACCGTAGTCGGTATTGCTGAAGAAGTTCCACGAGCTTGTCTACAGTTGGAGTGGTCTTAGACTCAGCTGTTTTTTCTGTCCAATAACGAAAAAAGTCGTCAGGCATTAGGAGTTCAGCTATAACTGTGTAAAGGGTTTCAAGTGAATCCACTGAACATTCCTTCATGGTTGAGATAGTACCTTGAATGAGCGTAATAATTTGACCAATACCTTCATCTGTAAGTTTCCAGGAATGTTTAACAAATGCCTGGTGTGTGGAACGACCGATAATTCGAGGCTGATCATAACGTTCCTTCAGTGCTTGGACAGCAGCTTCATAGTCTGGGCCTTGCCTAGTTCGAGAATCAATGATCTCCTTGCCTTCTTTGCATTTTATTGTCATGAGCAAGAATGACAGCCGGTCAACATCAGTGAGTGTGGGATCCTTTTTCAAAACGTTATTAAATTTTTTCCAATAAGGACGCCACGCACTGTTGTCGCCATTGAAGCTGGGCAATTCAAGACGAGGTAAGCGATCGAATTTGGCCATACCACCATCGGGTTTAACATCTTTAGGAACAGATGTCTTGTTGTCTGGATTGTCCTTGTGATACCTCTCCCATAGTTTGGTTAAGTCTTTCATGGCTGTCTGCAAGAAATCCATAAGCTCAGGATGGTCTTTAAGAGGATGAACTTGTGCTTTCAATTCAGTTAGCTGAATGTTCAATTCCTCCAGAGAAGGCTTTACACCGTAGCCGGTGATCGTAGGCTGAACAATCAATGAGTCGATTGATGTTCTGTATAAGTTCAACTTTGTAAGTGAACGAGCTGCAACAAGTTGTTGAGTTAAACCCTTGCGAGTAGCAAGCATTTTGTGACAATAAGAATGATACTCATCCTCTTCCTTATCCTGATCCTCTTCTTTGACATGGGCAAGAATGGCGTTTTGTAGAAGTTCGGCGATTAAAATATCTGTATTGATTTTCTCGAGGTGATGTTCGATAGAGCCAAAGTCCAAATCTTTGAGAGTCTGTGCCGCAGAATCCCTACAGAAGCGCTCATTTCTCGAGACATCACGTCGATTGTTAGTTCGACGGCGTTTTAGTGCAACGAGATCTTCCTTCAGTAGTTCTGCCTCCAGTCGAACAAGATCCTGACTGGTCATCATAATGAATTTAATCCAGACAACTGTGATGGAAAGAAAACAAGATGAAAGAACAGAATAAAGTAAAAACAAAATAAAAAGTAGTTCAGTTAATTATTTGACACTTAGGAATTATGTATCCAGTAGTGCCGAAGAGACGTAGTCCTAACAGTCAGGTGTTCGTCTCTACTTTCAGGTTATCAATCCTTCCTGTAAAATCGACAAATCGACTATCTGGCAACAGGAGGATCCGGCTCGAAGGACCAAAATGTTCGGGACTGTCCAGCAAGAAGAGGACTTGTGTCCGAACGTCGTAGCTGGGTGACTTAGATAACTCAAAGGATGAAGTTAAATAAGCTTGTTATTATAGATAGAATAAATATACACAGCAAGTAAGATAAGATGAGTTACACGGAGTCAGTGAAAATGGTAACTAAGAAATAATACAGTGCATCAAACATATATAGAGTCAAACAACGAAAGACATCGACGATCTCCGATGAAGGCGGACTTGAGGCACGAGAGATACTGAGCGTGCGTGTTCAGGTCGTTGAAACACTTGCTAACATTTGTGGAGGACGGTTGGAGTCCGAACATGTATTTTTATAGCAACATACTAATAATATGAAATCACATGAGAATTCCAATCCATTCAAATTTGGAACTGCAGAGAAGAAAATTCTGATAGTGACTTGCTATTGCATTGTGCTGTCTACTGTAGTATTAACTGCACTCACACTATCAACAAGAGATGATACCACTGCATTTGTGAGGAACATCGGGCTTTACTTCCTTTGTGAGCAGAGAGGACATGATCCTGAGAATCCGTGTTCTCGTGATTACATAAAAAATTCAGATTCAGTTTTGACAATGCTCTCTTATGTCTTGCTGAGTTTGTTTCCCGTGGTGAGCTTGATTTATGCCATTAATATTAGAGAATTGAAAGAGTTTATGCAAAGGATGAAGTCCACAAAGAACAAATGATTTAGCTCAAACACACAAAGCACCATGAAGTACTTTTCTGCATCAACATGACTGCAATAACTCTTTCATTGGAATTATTATGAACTGTTGCTTTTGCTTTACATATATGTATTGTTCATGCTTGATTTTTTCTCACTTATTTTTGTAATATTATTTTAGTCATTACAACGTTGTTGTTGTTGTTTTTTGTTATATGTAGTAATTTTCACACTTGATACTGTATTTAGTAGATGTCTTCAGACCTAACAACTGTATATTGTTATTATTAACTAGCTATGAGGCGGCTCTGGCAAATTATAGGTGGTCAGGCCAGGAAGTGGGTGTGGCTTGAGGTTTTAATATTTTAATTAATTACTATAGAGTCGTTGGCCGGGACTTACTTCACTTTTTGTAGATGCTGGAAAATCAACTGAGGCAGTAGTCAGGTGAAGTGAATTCTAGATCATCTTTTCCAGATGCTCTCTGTATATCGCAGTACAACAGGGAAATGCAGTAGCAACTCTGGGCTGCACCACCAGCAAACTACTCTATTTGCACATTTTCATTTTTTCTTCTCACTTTTACAGTACTTACTTACACTAAATTGAACTATTGATATCATTCTTTTTCATTTCTTACTTGTATTCTGGTATCAAGTTATATAGTTGTAATAATTATAACAACAATAATTAAGAGAGATTAATGAACAATTACAATGTAAAAAACAAAAATAATGTTGACCATTATAAGATAATATAATGTCTAGGTTCTAAAAGTGTCCAAATAGTTGAATTCTTCGATCACCTCTGCTTACAAAATCATTGGCAACTTTCTGTCAAGTTGATGTTGTCAGTATATTCTTGGTGAACATGAATAATCATAAGATTGTTGCTGATGTGGGAATTCAGGCAAATCTTCCACCATGGTTGAAGAATGAGCAGTCTGCAGGATGCTGCCATAGCAGTCAGTGTGCGCAGTGCAAGCGATTTTCAACGTAGCGCGCAATAAATTGACCACACCCACCTATATAAAAAAGTGGCCCGGCCATAGCCGGAGTGGCCGGACCGTCGGCGCCACCTCTGATAATGTACTATCCTTCAGCAATACAAGTTTAGCTTGAAATTAGTTCAAAGACTTCACTTCATACATAACTTGGCCACTACTGCAGAAATCAGCTGCTTCTATTAGCTAATTCATAAAGTTCTTAAGCAGTACAGAAAGACTTACAATAACAAACAATTATATATACCACCAAGAAATTCCATCTGTCATTTCAACACCATAACTGATCACACCAGCCAGATTTACCACTACTTCAGGTCAAAATTTATGGATATAAAATGTGTTATACCAAACTGCTATACTGGACTAGTACATAGGCCTAGCATAGTCTCGCGTGGCCGACCCTTTTCCCTTTAATTATCTGCTCGCGCGGGTAGGGAAAGAGGGTAGAAGCTTGTACATCGTTTCGTGTCATTCCCCTGGATTCATGGGGAACCATACTTTCCGTGTTGCTTATGTAGACGTAGAATTAAATTGTAATTGCTTGCATAGTAGCACTTATTCCTATGACTGTAACTATAGTATTGATTGCTAAATCAAACCCAGAGTCGGGATGTGACCTTCCATTGTTTGCAACAGGTCAACAGAATGTTGGATGTGATGTTGGCATAATAGGTATATTTACGGTACCTATTTTATTTTACATTGCCATTAACATTAGTTTTATTGGATTCAATGCGAACATAATTCAATTTGGTATGGATCAGCTTCATGATTCGCCTGCTGAACATCAAAGTTTGTTTATTTACTGGTATGTTTGGATATATTATATTGTTCAACTCATAATGGTACAACCATGGAACATGCTTAATATAGAGTCCATAACAAGTTCCACACTTTCTGCAATACTGGGAGTAGGTCCATGTATTATGGTTATTGTGTTAATGTGCATAGCTCATCGCAATAAGAATTGGTTTCTCAATATTCCAGCTAGAATCAATCCATATAAACTAGTTTATAAAGTCACTCACTTTGCCAAACAGCATAAAGTTCCTGTTCAACGTAGTGCTTTCACATACTGTGAAGATGAGATACCTACTGGACTAGATCTTGCAAAAACTAAATATGGAGGTCCACATACTACAGAAGATGTAGAGAATGTTAAAGCATTTTATGGAATTCTAAAAATTCTGTTGTCTTTAAGCCCTGTGTTTATTATTACTAATAGCAGCAGATCATTCTGTGTTCTGGTACATTCAAAGTATTTTGCCAAATTTTTATGATAACAATTTATCACCAAATTTTTCACTACTTCTTTCATGACAATACTTTATCTTCAGCAACTGTTGTTCTGCTAATTCCGCTATACTTGCTGATTTTTTGAAAATGTATGCATTATTATTCTGTAAGTATGTTAAAAAGAATAGGCTTGGGCATAATATTTCTGATCATGACTCTTATAATGATAAATGCTTCAATTCTTTATACTTCAGCCAGCAAAAAAGATTGTTTCTTTCGAAGTCTCAACTATCAGTATATTCCCACCGTGCATAACGACTCTGCAGACCACTACAACAGTAACTACAATTATTCTGAAGATAATTACTGGTCCAACTATTCAGACCCAACTATAAAATATGGAAGTATTCCAGCCATGTTGATCATCTTTCCTCGATGCTTGTATGGAATATCAAGTATGTTACTGTATACAGCTCTCTTTGAGTTCATGTGTGCTCAGAGTCCTCCATCCATGAAGGGATGGATAATTGGACTGTCTTTTGCCATAAAAGGAATTTTTCAAGCCATAGGATCACTTATAATAATTCCTTTTGGCTATTTCCCACCATCTTTCCCCAATTGTGGTTTGTGGTACTATGGAATAAATACATTACTATCATTTTTTTTCTTTGATTGTGTCCATATATTATGCTAAGAAATACAAATATCGTCAAAGAGATGAGATATGCAACATCTATCAATATGCGGAAGATTATTACTCAAAAACAGAAGAATAACATTCACATAAAAACCTAGTAGTTAACAAAACACTTTTATTTTAATTATCTCTCAGCTTTTAGTGTTAGTCTTAATTTTATATTACATTTTTTTTATGAAAAATTTTGGTCGTATTAATTTCTGAGTTTCAATATATTTTTCTGGCAATGTTTCTATAGCTAGCACACTTTACATTCAAAGAATATTATTTGTGCAATTGCTAAAGTTATAACTATGTTGCATTGTGGTAGTTGTCAATCATTCATAAATGCATAAACTCATATAGGTAGTAGATTCTAACTTAGCTATTACCTTTTCACATTTCCTTTAAATATTTACGATTACTTTCACTTTTCATTAAGTCATGCATTATTGATTTGCATGAAGCTATCTTCCGAGTCCAACCTCACAACAGTCTAGTAGGGTGCAAGCCCAGAAAACTGCTAGTGAGTGAGCCTATCAAAGTGTTAATAAAACACAGAACATACTGTGTTGACACTTTCAAAATAATTCTCAACGTTGCCTTTATACTACCAAATATATCTGTGCTTAAAACTTTTTCTCTTCTTATTCTTTATAAAGAACAACAAAAAAGTACATCATTATGCTGTAATCATTACTTAATAAATGTTTAAGCCCCTATTCATTTAGTTTGAGTTTCTGAAAAAGAAAATATCAAATGAGATATATCTTGGGAAGCTTCTTTGGTTCCCATATGCTGTCAAGGGTGTATGTTCTCATTTCACTGTTATATTTTAGACAGTGGAATAATTTATTTTCTTATTTGAAAGATTAGTCAGGTTTCTATACCCCTGTTAATCTACTGCTGCTCTGAACAACAACGACTGTATGGTGCCAAGATTAGCCCGATGTTGGCAATAACAGTATTATTGTGATTGCTCAGACTGAATAGATTGTTTATAATCTAGTTTCATAATAGGTATACTGCTATCAACAGTGGTGTAGGAACCGCAGGGGCTGAAGCAGCTTCAGTGGCAGCTGCGCTTTTTAGCCTGAGACCGGAACCTGTGGCAATCAAGTGATTCAGTAGAATACCACAAACATCCCCCCCCTCCCACCCCCCCCCATTGGGTGACATACCACTACAGGCTGAATTCTTAGGGGACTACTAGCACAATCCATCATTTCTCTACATTAACTGCTTATTTATTTATTTATTTATTTTATTTTTTATTTTTTTCTCTAGGAGCAAAGGAGATGTACGGAGTAGATGTGGGTGACCATGCCATATCTGAGAACATCGTCCCTTGTTGGGAGTGTCGCTACTGCCTCCGAGGAAAGTACAACATGTGTAAGTTATTTCTTCACAGCTCCTACTGATGAGCAATCATTCGCTCTCACTGATCTGCTTTTTGCTTTTATTGCTTTCCATGGTTGCTGTTTGTTGTTGTTGTTGTTGCTGTTTGTTCAATTAATGTGAATTATGTTTCATGGTCTTCATTTTATTATGCTCTCTAAAGTAGGACAATGGTGGGCCTCACTGGCTATAATTTAGACTAATTATTGATTGAATAAGTGTTTATTGGTTGTTGTTCTAAGGCAACCCGAGCAAATAAAATTAGTTCACAGGTCTAGATAATAAAAGTGAATACCCATACACTCCCAACTGCAGGAATTTTTTCTATATTTGATAATAGCATGACTGTGATAAATCTACAACTGGTATATATGAACAAAATTATTAGTGAAGTTCGAATGAAAATGGCTATATGTAATCAATTAAAAGGTACAACTGAATCACAAACATTACAAAGTGCACAAGCTACTAGAACAATTTTATCAACCTGTGGGGAAGTATCTTCTTGTTTTTTTTTATTAAAAAGTCCACTGGAAGTGTCCCTCTCAGTATGCTGTACCTTTGGCTCACAGCACCTATCACCCTTTCCACATGAATCCGTACATTGGCGATATTTCGAGTTTCTTCTACTTCCAATGAACTCAACTGACTTTTACCCTTGGTATATGCTGGCAAATGAAGCTTTGCTTGCATCATTCCGATACTGTGAGATATATTAAAACCGCGATCGGCAAGAACAATATCTCCTGGCAGCAAGCAATCAAGTATTCCACTGGACTTAGTGAGAAATTTATCACTAACCCTGCCACCCCAAGCTTCAGAAACAAATGAAACTGTTCCCTGCGGGGTAATACCAATCAAAACCTTCATGGTATTATGATGTTTGTAGGAGGACCATATTATTGCTCTGGCCAGCAGATTGGAAGGGCGTTCAATAAACACTTCAAAACAGTCGATAATAACGGCTACATCTTTTCCAAATGAACTCCTAAAACAATTTGGCATGTCCACAAGCTATCGCGATCAGGCCAGATAATTAAGGATCGCAATACAGTATCCATAAGTGTAAGCCACTTAGAAAAACACGAGACACTGTAGTTACTGATACTCCGAACCGATACGCTAAATTTTGTATGGACTATCAAGGCGGAGTTTCATGAGTGTCATTATATATTCTTGAAAAGGGTTTAGTTTTGTATTTCCACTACAAGGTGAACAAATAAATTCGAAAAGTGTTTTTAATACTTTAAAATTCGGTAATCCAGTATAGAATTTTACACATTCTTCATCATTGATGAAATCTTTTTCAGTGAATGTTTGCATCATTTCCTTCAGCACTAATATTTCAGCTTGCAAAATGGATATCTGTCGCTTACATTTTAAAAGTTCCTCATCTTTTTTATTCATGATTGCCGAAGTCAAATCAGTTTGACAAGTTGCTTGAGTTACCTTAAATTCACCATTACCTTCATTGCTATTACAAGAACCACTTTCAGTAGCTTCAGAAAGCAAGATTGGCCTGTTGTCTTTTAAAGACTCCCTAGGTTTGGCCCTTATCCACCGCTACTCTGCAGCTCTAGCTTTGTCCTCACAAACTTCTCTGCTGTGGCCGAGGTCGAGACTTGGAAGCCAATCAGGATTGGTTTCATCTAGTAGAGAAGTTGGCTTTCCAGAGACAAAATGTTTGGAGCAAATTCTATCATTACTCAATATCTTCTGTGTTAAATTAGCTCTCTTTATGGCCGATAAAAATCCTTGCCAACGTTTTTGGCTCAACTTTTTCAATCCATGCCCTCTGTTGGTAACAACTTTAGGGATCCTATAAAAGGACACATCCTTATCACGTCCAGAACGCTTGCTACAGACAACAACTATACACAGCACCATTGCTCTATGTGCCGAACCTGTACACCAGCACCGTGAGTCACGTGATGAGCAGTGTCGGGCGAAAACACTCTATTCAATTTCTAAGGTGATACGGGTAATGGTCGTTAAACGGGAGGATTCTTCGGGGTCGAACGCGGGAGCGAACACAAAAATACGGAGGATCAAAGTTCAAAATGACATACGTACGTCCAAACAAATAAACAAACATCCCCGATTTTCAATTGTGTTACCCCTGTATGTGTCTCGCTCGCTACGCTCGCTCGCCAATAATTTTTGTGAAAGAGCCGTAACCTATGATGGACCTTTGGTTGTTCATACATGCTATTAGTGCATTGTTAGTCTAGTAGACAATGAATTTTCAAGTAAATACTGTTGCATAGGGCTAATAACTAGTGATGTGCTTGAGCACAATGGCAAGCGAGCCTAAAGACTATACTATTTTTTTATATGATTTTGACTTCTAACACTGAAGCTACTGAAAATAAGGTCCAGTTTTTAAATTTCGCATACACGGTAAAGGGATTTCAGTGCCATAGTAACAACTCTCTGCAACTGCTTGAATTGAAGGGAAAAAACAACAACACAACAATACACGTTATTTAAACGTTTTCTTTGTAGCTAAGTAGTGGTTGTAACACACAATGCTTTGAAACAACTGGACATGCACCTACACAGACTTACCTCCGCGGTAGTCTAGTGGACAATGCATTTTCAAGTAAATACTGTTACGCACGGCTTATAGCCATGACAAAGAGCGCATTGACTTACCACCGCCACTAACTCGAATAGAAATGGAGGTCCCTTAAGTTTTCACATTTTAACTGCACCCGCAAAAGAATTCAAAACGGTAAACAATTCAATTTCTAGGGTGATACGGGTACTGACCGATAAACCAGAGGATTCTGTTTAGTGTAATTTGGGACGGGGTCGACCACATAACTAACACAAAAACGCGAGGGTCAAAGTACAAAATGACATACGTACGTCCAAACATTGTATACAAACTAGTGGTGTGCTTGAGCACAAATGGCGAGCGAGCCTAAAGACTATACTATTTTTATTGACTTCTAACACTGAAGCTACTGAAAATAAGGTCCAGTTTTTTTATTTAGCATACAGGGTAAAGGGATTTCAGTGCCATAGTAACAATTCTCTGCAACTGCTTGAATTGAAGGAAAAAACAACAACAACAGAACAATACACGTTATTTAAAAGTTTTCTTTGTGATATTCTTTAGCTAAGTAGTGGTTGTAACACAATGCTTTGACACAACTGGACATGCACCTACACAGACTTACCTTCGCAGTAGTCTAGTGGACAATGTATTTTCAGGTAAATACTGTTGCGCACGGCTTATAACCATGACAAAGAGCGCATTGACTTACCACCGCCACTAACTAGAATAGAAATGGAAGTCCCTTAAGTTTTCAAGTTGTAACTGCACCCGCAAAAGAATTCAAAACGGTAAACAATTCAATTTCTAGGGTGATACGGGTACTGATCGATCACCAGAGGACTCTGTTTAGTGCAATTTGGGACGGGGTCGACAACCAAACTAACACAAAAACGCGAGGGTCAAAGTACAAAATGACATACATACGTCCATACATATATACAAATAAATAAATAAACATCCCCGATTTTCGATTGTGTTACCCCTGTAAGTGTCTCGCTCGCTACGCTCGCTCGCCAATAAACATCCCCGATTTTTTCCCTGGGGGGCAATATAGGTTCGATGGACCTGATAATGCACTGTATGCAAAGAGTGATTATGGGTGGATCGACTCCGAGTTGTTTCTGACATGGCTAAAAAAAATATTTTTGAAATATGTTGTATCTCAGTGCCCAGTTCTCCTTTTAATTGATGGCCATAAGTCACATATAACATTGGATGCAATAGATTTGTGTCAAGAAAATGACATTATTTTATTTTGTTTACCCCCCCCCCCCCCCCCCCCCCATACAACCCATGCACTCCAACCATTAGATGTCTCCGTCTTCAAGTCTCTGAAGGGTCAAAGTACAAAATGACATACGTACGTCCATACATATAAATAAACTAGTGGTGTGCTTGAGCACAAATGGCGAGCGAGCCTGATAGTTAGGTAACTTAAAATGTTACTATGTTTTAGCTAACTTCATGCAAACACTATAATAGCAGTTATGACATTTTATTTCAGCAAACAAACACAAAATCACTCTCTTACTTGATTAATGGTAACTTTTGTAGTAGTATCAAACATTCTGATAATCTCAATTACCAGTAACTAAAAAATAAACCAGTTACACAAAAACGCGAGGGTCAAAGTACAAAATTACGTACGTACGTCCAAACATAATTGGCGAGCGAGCGTAGCGAGCGAGACACTTACAGGGGTAACACAATCGAAAATCGGGGATGTTTGTTTATTGGCGAGCGAGCGAAGCGAGCGAAGCTGACTCTCAGTCGTGTTCAATTGAGATTTCAGATATATATATATAGGTATGTATGCGTACGTCAAAATATTTCGCCCGCGCTTCTAATTACGTAAGTTAGGTAAAGCGTTCACAGTTCCAGTATTTTTCAATTAACGAGCACGGAGAATCCTGCTGCACTGCCTTACTCAACTTTATTTCAACCAAAAAGTTTATAGCTACTCTCTTCTTGAAACAATTGTGAAGTCTTTGTCAAGCTGCGCTTCTTTGCCACTGCTTTCGAAGTTTATTCAGGTAATTCGGTTATTGTTAACTCTTCATGCCTAATCATTGCTATTATTTAGCGATTTCCTTCACAAATCATCTTTACCTATACTCATATATTTACTCGCTCGCTATGCATTTGCGCTATTCGAGCGCACCACTAGTTTATTTATATATATGTTTGGACGTATGTATGTCATTTTGGGACGGGGTCGAACGCGGAGCGAACACAAAAATATGGAGGGTCAGTGTTCGCTCTGAGTTCGACCCCGTCCAAATTCACTAAACGGAATCCTCTCCGGTTTAGCGACCATTACCCGTATCACCTTAGAAATTGAATTGTATACCGAGGGTGCAGTTAAAACGCAAAAACTTTTGGGAGCTCCATTTCTATTCGAGTTAGTCGCTATTTGTCACAGTTATAAGCTCTACTCAACAGCATTAACTTGTAAATTCATTGTCCACTAGACGAACCACGAAGGTAAGTTATGCGTAGGTATGTTCAGTTGTCAACTACTATTAAGAATGTCACAAAGAAAACTTTAAATAACGTGACTTGATTTTGTTGCTTCTTTTTCAATTCAAACAGTTGCGGCGTTTACTACGGCATTGAAGCCCCTTTACCGCATACGTAATTAAAAAACTCGACTTTATTTTAATAGCTTGAGTGTTAGTTGTTAAAATCAATCATTGAACAATAGTGTAGTTTAAGGCTCGCTCGCCATTTGTGCTCAAGCACACCACTAGTATATATAAATAAACTAGTGGTGTGCTTGAGCACAAATGGCGAGCGAGCCTTAAACTACACTATTGTTAAATGATTGATTTCTTTAACAAACACTCAAGCTACTAAAACTAGTGGTGTGCTTGATCACAAATGGCGAGCGAGCATGATAGTTAGGTAACATACAACTAAGTATTGTTACTATGTTTTAGCTTAGTTCATACAAACACTATAATAGCAGTTATGACTAATTATTTCAGCAAACAAATACAAAATCACTCTCTTACCTGATTAATGGTAACTTCTGTAATATCAAACATCTGACATTCTGATAATCTCAATTACTAGTAACTCTTGAACAAGCTCTCAGCTACGATAAAAAATAAACCAGTGTTATAATTTGTAATTTTAGAAAACAAATATGGAATTACTACTTACCTCAATTTCCTGAGTATTGGTAACTTCTGTAGTATCAAATTTAAGTTACTTTTACTATCTGAATTACCGTGAATTCTTGACAACAAGCTCTCAGCTACAAAAACAAAAGACCATCAATTTTAGCACACAAATACAAAATTACTTTCTTACTTTTTCTTGAGCAGTGATAACTTCAGTAGTACCAAATTTAAGCAATTCTGACTATTTGAATTTACTATTCACTCTTGACAACAAGCTCTTAGCTTCAAAAAAGAAAGGCCAGAGTTATTTTTGTATATTTAGCTAACAAAAATATGGAATTACTTACTTAACACAGCTTCCCTCGAGTAGTAGTAGCTTCCTTAGCATTAATATTATGGCATTCTGACTACCAATGGCTCTTGACAACCAACAATCGGCACTTCGTATCCCCCCTAAAACGACAAAGTTTTGAAATGAAGTCTGGAAAAGGGTCTTCAATGCCATAGTAACCGGTCACAGCAACTGCTTTATGTCTTGAAAAAAAAAGCGCTTTTGCAGGAATTTGCTCAGACTTCAGAGCTTAAGTTTAAAGTAAGGCTTGCTTAATGCTGTAGTTTCAGAATAAACTGGGGTCAAGCCAGAAAAGCCGTGTTTTTAGGAGAAAAAAAGGGAACCCGTGCACGCGTTTAAGAGACATACGTACCATCCATACATACATATAACATATACCCGATTTTGCATTATCCACCCCTAATACTGTAGAACCTCCCTTATCCGGGACTCCCAAGTTACCGGCACCTCCCTCTACCGGGCAGCTACTATGTACCTTGTGGTTAGGTAAAGTATCCCAACTAGCAAATTTGACAGCTGCTTTTGGATGGGCAGTTCAGCTGGCAGCACTATTTTGAGTGCAGTTCAGCTGGCAGCACTATTTTGAGTGCAGTTTAGCTTGCAACACTTTCCTAAATATGGCATCCAAGAGAAAGCGAAATGTTATAACACTTGAAAAAAAACTGGACATTATTGAAGAACTAAAGAAAGGTAAATCACAGAGGTTAGTTGCTGAAATACATAGCATCCCAAAGTCTACATTGCAGATATTTGGAAGAGCAGAGAGAAGATAGCAGACCTCTCAACTCTCAGCATTTTGCGTGAGTCACACGCATTCCATCATTTAATCACGCTCACCGCATTGAAGTTGTTGAACTATTGCGCAACACGAATCGAAAATGTGAAGAGTTTTAGACCAAAATATGTGACAACCTGGCACAATGCGGCGTCGAGAAAAGATCGATCGATTTCTTAAATATGTATTGTTTCAAGCCGATGGAAGGGAAAGGTTAGGTCTATTATAGCGGGAACGACTTAAGCTACGACGATTAAACTTGGAGAGCTCAATATCTGGACGCCGACAACTTTGTAAGTGAAAAAAAAAAATTTCGAAGGGTGCCGCGTTGTGCCTGGTTTTCCTGTAGACGGTCACATAGAATAAAAGGTAAGAGAATAGTAATAGCTTTTGCTCTGTGGGATTCTTAATAATCATTTTTCTATTCTCCTACAAAGAATCGGTTCTTGAGATTCAGGTTCTCAAGTCAGATCTTTAACAAGCTGTAGAACCTTCTGTGACTGTCAATACTAGCAGTGTTTACTCTAGACCTGCCAGGTATTCCATCATTGGTTGCTTACTTGAAATAAAATTAGCCCCATGCTCAACAAACCAATATAATTCTACCATAGCAACCAAAGTGTATGGGCGTGTATCACCAAGCATGACTGTTTTCCACATCTCACTCATTTGACACTCGTCTCACTCATTTTACACTAAACTGTCACTCTTTTGCAAATATTGAGGTTGAGGTCTCTGAGATAGTGAAGCATGTATCTTCCAGTGATCACCCAAATTTTGCAAAAAGAAGGTGTATAGTGAGAGAGGCTCATTATGACAAACTAGACAGAGCCTGTTACCTCTGGTTTCTGCAGCAGCGATCTAAAGGTGCTCCCATCTCGGGTCCAATAGTGCAAGAGAAAGCATTACAGCTGTTCCATGCTCTTTATCCTGATGATGATTCTGGCTCATTCAAAGCTATAAGCTGTGGTTGGCTTCAAAAGTTTAACCAACGTCATGGCATAAGAGCACTCTCTCTCACTTCAGGGAGAATCTTATCAGAAGCTTTCAAAACATTGAAAGTTTCGTTCATTTCTTTGCAATGAAATTGAAAGGGAAGTTACACCTTGAATCACCTTTTCAATGCAGATGAGACTGGTTTGTGGTGGAAGTTAATGCCTTCTAGGTCTTTGGTTCACTGTGGGGAAAAACAAGCTAAAAACTTTAAAAAATCAAAAGATAGGGTCACTTTGCTTGCATGTGCCAATGCCACTGGAAACTTCAAGCTACCATTGACTTTTATTCATAAAAGTACTAAACCCAGGTGTTTCAAAAGCATTGACATGAGCAAACTTCCAGTCCATTATTTCCCCCAGTCTAAAGCATGGATGAATGCCAACATTTTTGAAAAATGGTTTCATAGCTATTTTGTTCCATATGTGAAGGACTACTGCAGCCAGGCAGGAATTGAATCCAAAGGTTTGCTTCTTATCGACAATGCACCATCCCATCCGACACTTGAGAAGCTCAAATCCAGTGATGGAAAATTTATCACCATCTTTTTGCCTCCAAACACAACATCACTGATACAACCTATGGATCAGGGCATTCTGGAAGGTTTGAAAAGACGTTATAAGAAGCGTCTTCTCCAACATTTGATAATTGGGAATGAATCATCATCATTACCCATTCCAGAGATTGTCAAGAGGCTGACGATCAAAGATGCTGTTTTCTGGTCAGCTGAAGCATGGGATGAGGCTGCAGTAACATCTCTTAGTAATGGTTGGAACAAGCTACTGATAGACAATTCTGGGAGTTCACTAGCATCTACCACTTTAACTTTGGAAGATCCTTCTAGTTCATTGGTAACAGCTACTGCAACTCCTTCCAACAGTGCACAAGCAACTGAGGTAGAAGACTTTGATACACTTTTTAGTGAACTGGGATTCAATGCAGCTAGTCAAGATTGGCTTCATCTTGATGAATGGCTTGCACTGAACAAATCAGATCCTGGGTACCAGCTACTCGGTGATGAAGAAATAGTTGCAACAGCTCTTGAGGAGGATGATCAGTTTGAAGAAGACCCCTATGAAGATTCTACTGTGGCAGAAGTGTCACCTGCTCAGGCATATAATGCTTTTGAAACAGCATTAACATGGCTGGAAGCCCAAGGAGATGTCGCTCCAGAACATCTGCTTTTGGTTTGGAAGTGGAGGAATTGTGCAGCTGTAAAACGAACTCAGTCTCTAAAACAGACTAAATTATCATCATACTGTAACACTAGAACATAGTTATTATTTTAATCTAAATAAGTGGTAATTGTGGAAAAAAATTGTGTATATTCTGAGATATGGGCAAATCTGAGATACCTGCACCCCTTGAAACCAAGGTGCCTGGATAAGAGAGGTTCTACTGTACTGTCCAGCTCGCTACCCGCTCGCTTGCCAATTAACTTACCACCCACCACTAACTCGAATAGAAATGGAACTCCGGTAAGTTTTTGAGTTTTACCTGCATCCACATAAGAATCCTAAGAGGTTAACGATTCTATTTCTAGGATGATACGGGTAATGATCGATATACCAGAGTATTCTGTTTAGTGAACTTTGGGAAGGGGTCAAAGACTGAGCTAACACAAAAATACGAGAGGGTCAAAGTACAACTGTTTGACTTAAAAAAAGAAAAAGAAAAAACAACAACAGGCTTTTCTAGGAATTGACGACAGGTTTGAACCTAACCCTATGCTTACTACTGTAGTAGCCAAAATTCTGTGTAAAGGAAGCTAAAATATTTATTATTAGTTACACATTTACTTTGTGCCGTTATTTAGATAAGCAGTAGCTGTAACTTGCAGCACTTTCATTCACGCTTGTTCACTGGACATACCAACACAAGACTTAACATCGTGGTGAGATTATTGGGCAATGAATAATCAAGTAAGAATGACGGTATTGCGTAGGGGGTGTAAGTATGACAAGGAGCGCATTAACTTACCACCGCCACTAATTCGAAACTCTGGTAAGTGTATAAGTTAACTACGCCCGCAAAAGAATTCAAAGCTGTAAACAATTCAGTTTCTTCGAATGGTAGGGGTAAAGATCGTTAAGTCTAAATATTCTGTTTAGTGGCGTATGGGACGAGGTCGACTCCTAGCATGAATGCACTGGAGTTTTTGTTGTTGATTTTTGTTATTATTCCTAAGAAAAGCTATATAATCTTATTAAAAGTATAAGCATCAAAGTTTTAAAATGTCAGAGAGAACTCATCATTTACAAAATACTTCATCTAGCCACTGTGTATTAGAGGACATCAAAGGGGTCTCATTGGTTTATTATCGTGCAGTGATAAAAAATATCACTTTACACATTTGATCATCAAGAATAAACATTGCCTAAACAGTCACTTACACTTAAAACAAACAAGAGCATCACAAAAAGTCTGAGCTTTCAACATCACACTATGTCTCATTGACAGTACAAATCCATCAGACTTGTTCCAGCATAATAATAAATCTATTGGAATACGGAACAAATTTTCTGGTTCTAACAATTAATTATGTTGGCGTGGACTTCTTGCCTAGTCCTCTTCAGGGGCAATTTTATGCTATTTTTATTGCTGCACAATAATAAATCATTCAATTATTATTTTTAGGATGTGCTAGACAGTTTTAAGATTCCAAAATTAAAGTTTATTATATCACAGGATAATCTTTCTGTAACTCTGTTATGAAGTTGAAAAAGGAGAAAATGACAATTGACTAATCGCTTTTCATGAAATTTTGGGCTCTTAAGAATTATGACTAGAAGAAGAAGAATTAAGAATAGTATTAATTCTGTATTGTTTAAGTAAAAGCTGAGTAAGAGAGAGAATACACCTAAGAAGAAGAAGCAATGAAATAACTTTCATAAGTGCTCCTCATTATGAAGGGGAGTGTGGTTACAACAGTGTAAAATATATTTGGTAGTGGTGTAAGCCATTAAAATCTGCACCTCATGCTTTTTCTAAACCTTTCTTGTAAAGTCCAAATAATGACCATAAATGGAAAAATGCTATTTTGTATTATTAATAAATTCTGAATTCATTTTTTTTTTAGAAAAATTCACAAAAAGCTAGTATAAGATACAATATTATCGCTTTCCTTTCATAAAATTAACAGCATTGGGAGTATTTAAATCTCTTGATATGATGTGTGCTAGTTGTATATAAAAACAATTGTAGTGAAGTCTTTCTAAACTTTGTAATAATTTGTTAAATAAGATGTATTCTCTTTCTTTCACAGGCTATATTAAACTATGTTGAATTAAAAATATTTGGTGCCACCTGGAATCAATCCAGAACCACTTGCTTCATGCACAAGGGTAGTGCCACTGAGCTATATACCACTACCAGCCAACAAACAAACTCTCCAATTCATGTAGTTATACAGTTTATGGGGTGCCGCTATGCTACAGTTTCGCTCTCAACTGAAAAATTTTTACTCCACTAAATTATCACTTTACAATTTCTTTCTCAGCCTTCTTTTACTCATTAGATGTATTCTCTCTCATTCACGGGCTTTATTAAACGATACAGAATTAAAAAATATTTAATCCCCACCAAAAAGAAAAAGAATCTTTGAAAAAAGATAATTTTCAATTGGTCTGTAGAGTGAGACTGTAGCGTAGCAGTACCCCGTAATGGTCAACTGATATATGGAATAACTTTTTTTATCATCATGATCTTATAACAATATTGTATAGTTTTTATGCAACCTAACAAAGCAGGCTCACTCCTGTTTGTGCTCAAGTGTACCACTAGTTGGCAGCGAACGAAGCGAGCGAGATACTATTAGGGGTGGACAATACAAAATCGGGTATATGTTCGATATGGATCTCCTAAAAACACGGCTTTTTAGGCTTCACCCCTGTTTCTGTTCAAATAAACATTCCAAATTTTTTGAACAGTGGAAACATTCAATAGTTTGGCAGGTTATGCATAGTAAACAGATACAAAGTTTATTATGTCCGGGACAACCAATAGAAGAGTACAATTCTGTTGTGGAACAGTAGCTAAGTGATAAATCCAGGACTGTCCCGGAGCTTTTGGGACAGTTCGCAACTATGTAATATTCAATTATTAATACTTTTTTGCATGAACTAAGCTAAACTATATTTGTAACAATACTGTAGTTTATGTAACCTAGGCAAGCTCGCTCGATATTTGTGCTCAAGCACACCACTAGTTTAAATATGTTTGGACATGCGTATGTCATTTTTGTACTTTGACCATGGTGTTTTTGCATTAGCTCGGTGGTTTGACTCCGTCCCAAACTTCACTGAAGGAATCTTCTGGTTTATCGATCATTACCCGCATCACCTTAGAAATTTAATTGTTTATCGTTTTGAATTCTTTTGCTTGTGCAGTTAAAACTTAGAACTTCCCAGAGTTTCATTTCCATTTGAGTTAGTGGTGGTGGTAAGTTAATGCGCTATTAGTCATAGTTATAAGCCCTAAGAAAAAGTATTTATTTCTTCTTTTGCCTTACACTAACCATGAAGGTACCTAAGTCTTGTGTAGGTATGTCCAGTGGTGTGACAGTATTGCACGTTAGAGCTACTACCTAACTAAAGAATATAACAAAGAAAACGTTGAATAACGTGATTTGTTTTGTTTTGGTCATTGTTTTTTTTTATTCAAACAGTTGTGGCGAGTGGTTACTATGGTATTGAAACCACTTTACCGTATACACGTATTTAAAGCTCTTTATTTTTTAGTAGCGTGAGTGTTAGAAGTTGAAATCAATCATTTAACAATTAACAATAGTGTAGTTTTAGGCTCTGTCACCATTTGTGCTCAAGCACATCACTAGTTATAATATGAGAAGTATATTAAGCACTCTCAAATAGGAATAATATAGTATTAAACTAGACTGATTTGGAGTAAAAATTAAGGACTGGTGAGCACAAACACAGTAATATGCATTTCCCAGTGTGAAATAATAGATTTTTTGTTACTACATGTGATGGCAGAGTTATTCCCAATGTTCTATTTTATCAAGTGTAAGTTGGTAGTAAAAAGGCTCCTCAGTTGGACTGGCAATGACAGCATTTTGCTTATGAGAAAGTACGCAAGTGTAGTGTATCAATGTATCTCTTTTAAGCTCTGTACTTATTGTATTGAAAACTCATGCAGTGTTTTTTACTGTATCTGTGTGCTGGAAGTTTGGGATATGTTTGTTGCTTTTTTTCCCAGTGAGAAATTACTTTACAATTGTTGTGAGAATAAATATCTTATATTCTAAAACATGTTTAGAAATCAACTATACTAAAATTAAAAAAGTTTTTTAATAACACCAGCTATTCAGGCTAATACAAGGTATTTGGGAATAGAGTACCAATAAGTATGTGCACATGATAAAAAAACTCCAATTAACTAAGGCAAATTTATTTCAATCAGCACTTATTATAATTATGCCACTCAAGGTTTCGCCTATCCTGACATATTGGAAGCAAAGTTACAACAATAGCATTGGCTGCACAAGGTCGTCTTGAAGCTAGCTCATATACTACATAAGATAGCTTTAAAAAAGCAATAAATGCTTGTTTTGTGAGTATTTTGACATTATTGGGTTGACTATTATTTTTGTAATTCAGTCGTTCTCGGCTGAAATAATTATAATAATAGCATATTTTTCTCATTCTAACAGCCAATATTGTTAATTCTAATGATTGTGAAATAGCTTTAGTGTTGTAACTTTGATGCAATAATATGATAATTATAATTTTGTGTCAGGCATTTGTTATAAGATTACTATTCAACGAAGAAAATATGTTTTTAATACCAAAAATTATATAAAGAACCCCAGAATAAAAAGCAAAATATAACCACATTTCATTTGTAATGAAACTTAATCACTCATGACAATTAAGTTATTGCACATTGCATATAAGCTAATTTTATTCTTAAAATAGTTTTCATTTAGTACTAAGACCTAACACCATAATGATGTAATTAACTATTACATTGCTTTGATAACATCTTGCACCCTTTTAACTAACATAGTTTTTCAAGATTATTTATATCAATTTCAGATTGACTTGTTGTTGTTTTTGACAGTACTAACTCTCATAAGCGTGCTCTTCTAGTCACTTAGACTATGTCCTGTAATTCAATCCAGAATTTAGTGTAAATTCAAATGAAAAAGTAATGCCCCCCCCCCCCCCCACCCCCAATTGGTTCAAAATTCTTAGTCATCTGCTATACATTATACATCTTTAGAATTATTAGTCACTTGTGATTTCAGTCTGCCAATAACTTAAAGGTTGTTTTTAGTTAATATCGGCAGAAGTCGAAACTTCCAGAGTTAAGTTTTAATGAACAATATTGGCTGTTAGAACAAGAAAATTTGCTATTTATAATTATTTCAGCCGAGAATGACTGAATTAGTTTTTAACTTTTAACACTGAATAGTATTAGTGGTGTTCCATAGGACCAATCAAATAATTTTCTATTGACAACAGTTTTAGAAAGCATAACAACAACTGTCAAACAGCATGTATATATTCTGGTCAGACGATGCTTTCTCATACCGTTTGGGTTTTTTTAATTTAGTGAAGCGAGTGATTGGGAATGTCTGATATTTATCTACTATGACGTCTTCAATTCAATTTGTCTTATGTTACGTGTACCCTTTTCCATTAATGTGCCTATGCACATTCGATGAAATTCAATGACAATCTATAGCACCATTTTATTGTGGAGCATTTGTTGAACACAATAGAAATCATCAACAACATATAAAAAAAGCAAGAGTTGTTAAAAATGCTATAGATATGCTCAATCCCTCATTAGCAGAGCGAAACTATCAAATACTCCTTGAATCTATTTGGAACTGTCTGGCTAGATCTCTGACTTCAATCAAAAACATTTTATATTGTTAGATAAGACTCTGCATGTACTCTTCTGTATCATTCAGCATTACTTTGAACTTTACAGAAAATTGCACACTTAAACCTTGTAGCTAATGACTATTTAATTTCAAAGAATAATCAATGTCATAATTTTGATAACACTATGTTGTTTGGGAAAATTTAAATCCCAGTGTGCTTACTATAAATTCAGTATTCTTACTGTTTAAAATCATTTTTCTGGAAAAATGAATAGTAGCAAAAAGTTCGAGATATTAACGGAAGTAACGAAAACAACCAGCTTACTGAATATTGATACAATACAAAGAAAAAGACCAACAAGTTTAATTAAAATATTAAGATTAAAGAATTGGTGTGTTTCCTCTAAAGCAGCATTGATCACGTTGATGTGGAGTTTTTGTATTGGAATAGCATATGGATTAGCAAGCAACCCTAGCAAAACTTTCCTGAGATTCCAGTGGATTTTATCTGTAATATATATAATAGATGCTATCAGTTTATGTTTTTATCCATTGGCTGGATATTTAGCGGACAATGTGCTTGGAAGATACAAAATAATAATAGCTAGCTTAACAACATATATAATTGCTGGAATAGTAGTACTTATTCCTGTTGTAGTATCTATAATATTGTTTACTGCATCAAACCCAGAGTGCGGATATGACCTTACTTTAGGTCAACAGAATATTAGATGTGATGTTGGCAGAATAGGTATAATTATGGTATCAATTTTATTTTACATTGCCATTAACATCAGTTTTATTGGATTCAATGCGAACATAATTCAATTTGGTATGGATCAGCTTCATGATTCGCCTGCTGAACATCAAAGTTTGTTTATTTACTGGTATGTTTGGATATACTATATCATTCAGCTCATAATTTTACAACCTTGGAACATGCTTTATATAGAACCCATAACAAGTTACACACTTTTTACAATACTGGGAGTAGGTCCATGTATTATGGTTATTGTGTTAGTATGCATAACTCATCGCAATAAGAATTGGTTTCTCATTATTCCAGCTAGAATCAATCCATATAAACTAGTTTATAAAGTCACTCGCTTTGCCAGACAGCATAAAGTTCCTGTTCAACGTAGTGCTTTCACATACTGTGAAGATGAGATACCTACTGGACTAGATCTTGCAAAAACTAAATATGGAGGTCCACATACTACAGAAGACGTAGAGAATGTTAAAGCATTTTATGGAATTCTAAAAATTCTGTTGTCTTTAAGCCCTGTGTTTATATTACTTATAGCAGCAGATCATTCTGTGTTCTGGTACATTCAAAGTATTTTGCCAATTTTTTATGGTCACTATTTATCTTACCAAATTATTGACTACTTCTTTGATGACAATACTTTATCTTCAGCAACTGTTGTTCTGCTAATTCCGCTATACTTGCTCGTTTTTAGAAAATGTATGCGTTATTATTCTGTAAGTATGTTAAAAAGAATAGGCTTGGGCATAATATTTCTGATCATGACTCTTATAATGATAAATGCTTCAATTCTTTATACTTCAGCCAGAAAAAAAGATTGTTTCTTCCCAAGTCTCAACTATCAGTACAATTATTCTGAATATTATCGGTACAATTATTCTGAATATTATTGGTACAACTATTCAGACCCAACTATTAAAGACCCAACTATTAAAGATGTAAGTATTCCAGCCATGTGGGTAATCTTTCCTCGTTGCTTGTACGGAATATCAAATATGTTACTGTACACAGGTCTCTATGAGTTTATATGTGCTCAGAGTCCTCAATCCATGAAGGGGCTACTCATTGGACTGTCTTTTGCCATAAAAGGAATTTTTCAAGCCATAGGATCACTTATAATAATTCCTTTTGGCTATTTCCCACCATCTTCACCCAATTGTGGTTTGTGGTACTATGGAATAAATACATTACTATCATTTTTTTCTCTGATTGTGTTCATATATTATGCTAAGAAATACAAATATCGTCAAAGAGATGAGATATGCAACATCTATCAATATGCGGAAGATTATTACTCAAAAACAGAATAATAACATTCACATAAAAACCTAGTAGTTAACAAAACACTTTTATTTTAATTATCTCTCAACTTTTAGTGTTAGTCTTAATTTTATATTACATTTTTTTATGAAAAAAATTTTGGTCGTATTAATTTCTGAGTTTCAATATATTTTTCTGGCAATGTTTCTATATGTGACCGTCTAAGGGAAAACCTGGCACATCGCGGCGTGCGTAATATCGAGAAAAGATCGATCGATTTCTTAAAAATGTATTGTTTAAGCCTACGGAAGGGAACGGTTAGGTCTACTAGTGATGTGCTTGAGCACAAATGGCGAGCGAGCCTATGAATGATTTTGACTTCTAACACTGAAGCTACTGAAAATACGATCCAGTTTTTACATTTAGCATACAGGGTAAAGGGATTTCAGTGCCATAGTAACAACTCTCTGCAACTGCTTGGAAAGAAAAAACAACAAAACAATACACGTTATTTAAAAGTTTTCTTTGTGATATTCTTTAGGTAAGTAGTGGTTGTAACACACAATGCTTTGACACAACTGGACATGCACCTACACAGACTTACCTTCGCAGTAGTCTAGTGGACAATGTATTTTCAAGTAAATACTGTTGCGCACGGCTTTACATGACCGACAAAGAGCGCATTGACTTACCACCACCCACCGCCACTAACTCGAATAGAAATGGAAGTCCCTTAAGTTTTCAAGTTTGAACTGCACCCGCAAAGAATTCAAAACGGTAACAATTCAATTTCTAGGGTGATACTGGGTATGATCGATAACCAGAGGATTCTGTTTAGTGCAATTTGGACGGGGTGGACCACATAACTAACACAAAAACGCGAGGGTCAAAGTACAAAATGACCTACGTACGTCCATACATATATCTAAATAAACTAGTGGTGTGCTTGAGCACAAATGGCGAGCGAGCCTGATAGTTAGGTAACATAAAATGTTATGTTTTTAGCTTACTTCATGCAAACACTATAATAGCAGTTATGATATTTGATTTCAGCAAACAAATACAAAATCACTCTCTTACCTTATTAATGGTAACTTTTGTAGTATCAAACATCAACCATTCTGATAATCTCAATCACCAGTAACTCTTGAACAAGCTCTCAGCTACGATAAAAAATAAACCAGTGTTATTATTTGTAATTTTAGCCAACAAATATGGAATTACTACTTACATCATTCTTGAGTATTGATAACTTCTGTAGTATCAAATTGAAGTTACTTTGACCATCGGAATTACCTTGAATTCTTGACAACAAGCTCTCACCTACAAAAACAAAAGACAATCAATTTTAGCACACAAATACACAATTACTTTCTTACCTCATTTTCTTGAGCAGTGGTAACTTTTGTAGTACCAAATTTGAGCCAATCTGACCATTTGAATTTACCAGTCACTGTTAACTAGCTCTTAGCTACAAAAAAGAAAGGCCAGAGTTAATTTTGCATATTTAGCTAACAAAATATGGAATTGCGTACTTATCTCAGCTTCCCTCGAGAAGTAGTAGCTTCCATAGCATTAATACTACGGCATTCTTACTACAAACGGCTCTTGACAACCAACAACCGGCACTCCGTATCCCATAAAACGGCGAAGTTTTGAAATTAAGTCTGGAAAAGGGTCTTCAATGCCATAGTAACCTGTCGAATCAACTTTTTGTGTCTTGAAAACAAGCATTTTAGCAGGAATTTTCTCATACTTTGGAGCTTAAGTATAAAGTAAGGTTTGCTTAATGCTGTAGTTTCAGAATAAACTGGAGTGAAGCCTAAATAGCCGTGTTTTTAGGAGAAAAAAGTTCCCCGCGCGCGCGTTTTAAGAGCATACGTACCATCCATACATACATACATATATATATATAACATATACCAGATTTTGCATTATCCACCCCTAATACTGTCTCGCTCGCTACGCTCGCTCGCCAATAAACAAACATCCCCGATTTTTTCATTTTTACCCCTGTAAGTGTCTCGCTCGCTACGCTCGCTCGCCAATTATAGCGGGAACGACTTAAGCTACGACGATAAAACTTGGAGAGCTCAATATCTGGACGCCGACAACTCCGTAAGTGCAACAAATAAAAATTTCGAAGGGTGCCGCGTTGTGCCTGGTTTTCCTATAGACGGTCACATATATCTAGCACACTTTACATTTAAAGAATATTATTTGTGCAATTGCTAAAGTTATAACTATGTTGCATTGTGGTTGCTGTCAATCATTCATAAATGCAGATAAACTCATATAGGTAGTTGATTGTAGCTTAGCTATTACCTTTTCACATTTCCTTTAAATATTTATGATCACTTTCACTTTTCACTAAGTGATACAGTATTAATTTGCATGAAGGTATCTTCCGAGTCCAACCTCACCACAGTCTATAAGTAGGACGCAAGCCCAGAAAACCACTAGTGAGTGAGCCTATAAAGTGTTAATAAAACTTAGAACCCGTTGCTATATTGTTACTAGGTGTACTAACTTGGTAAGTGTGCACTATTTTTTGCTTTTAGGTATATGAACTGTGCATACTAACAACCCTTGGGGTATTGCTATTTTTGAGTTTTAGTTTAATAGAATAGGCTGGATAAAGCAGGTAGCAGGTTATGTGAGGGTCTACTACCCTCTCATATCCACCTATATGGGACCAGCCCTATCATATAACTCTCCTGCGCTCTGGTACCACAGGAATTTACCATAGCTAGCTGCTTTACTGCTTACTACTGCAGAGCAGCCCAGGTAGAGTTAGATCTGGAGATAACAGCTGGCAGCTACAATGCTAAAGTAAACTTGCTAAAGTAAACTTTCTGGCACGCTTCAATTGAATTTTAATCGAATTTTAATTTTGGGCCGGAAACAGGAAGAATTCTCGCTTGACACCGAAAATGCTGATAAACAAAGTTGCTAGTGGAAACTGGGCAGGCCTCTGGGTAAACGGGATCTAAAATAGTTAGAGCATGCGCTTGGGTACTGGTGCATTTAGTGCACAAAGCCCTCGGGCCTACAGCCCTTGGGCTTCAGTGCACTAAATGCACCAGTACCCAAGCGCTTATGCTCTAACTATTACATAGAACACATGTGTTGACACTTTCAAAATAATTCTCAACGTTGCCTTTATACTACCAAATATATCTGTACTTAAAACTTTTTCTCTTCTTATTCTTTATAAAGAACAACAAAAAAAGTACATGATTATGCTTAATAAATGTTTTCATTTAGTTTGAGTTTCTGAAGAAGAACACATCAAATGGGATATATATTGTGGAGCTTCTTTGGTTCGCATATGCTGTCAAGGGTGTATGTTCTCATTTCACTGTTTACCTATTATGAAACTAGATTATAAACAATCTATTCAGTCTGAGCAATCACAATAATACTGTTATTGCCAACATCGGGCTAATCTTGGCACCATTCAGTCGTTGTTCAGAGCAGCAGTAGATTAACAGGGTAAAGAAACCTGACTAATCTTTCAAATAGGAAAATAAATTATTCCACTGCCTAAAATATTACTGCTATCAACAGTAGTGTAGGAACTAGGAACGCAGGGACTGGAGCAGCTTAGGTGGCAGCTGCGCTTTTTAGCCTGAGACAGGATCCAATAAGGTGGGGCTACAACAGTAGTGATAATTTTTCTATTAAGCATCTTCTCAACCAAAATTTTGGGATTTATTTATCGCACACTTCGAGTCAAACAATTATTCCTGCATATTTTGCTGTTTGTGTCCTTGCTAAGATGTCACTCTCACTTTATTAATGTATCACTTACCTCACACACTTAGCTGTAATTTTATCTTAATTTCCTTTTTTTTTTTTAGCTACCTAGGCTGCGCTTCTGTATTTAGAGTTTGTCCTTCATTAATCCGCCGAGCGGAGCGATTAGGTAAAGGGTCTGGCCCGCGAGACTGCCTTCTTATCACATTCCACCCTTATTTTAATTCTCTTTTTTATTTACGTGGTTGTAATAAAGTTATAATAAAAATGAAGCTCCAAAGGTGCGAACCCTCAGCGCTACTATAGCTACATGAGCTAGAAATTACAAAATTATCTCGGACCAAAAGAATAATGTATTGGCTGTTCCGATCAGATATCAATATAGCTCGAGCAATGAAAACGATCACGTGATTACGACGTGCCGTTAGGGGGCGTTACCCACTCTACCCTGAGCTAAATCTTTGCATTTTCTCAAAAATCACCCAGAAATTAAAAAAAGTAGCACAATAAAATATATTAGTTCTGAGTACGTTCGTATACCGAACAACAGTTAATTGTCAGTAATCAGAGCGTGACAGACTGACAGACACATCCAGACAGACACATCCAGACGGACAGACACGTCCAGACAGACTGACAGACACATCCAGACAGGCAGGACGACTACTAGACCCTTTGCGCATGCGCGTTGGTGTTAATAATGAATGACATCACTGGTCCTTGGGAGGGTAAAGGTCGTCACCGCAGTTAAACAATTTCTTGAAAGGGGAGTGGCTCAGTAGCTTTGTGATCATGGCTGATTCGATCCCTTCGTCTATGCAGTGCATTAGATGCCACGCTCCAAGTAGGTTACTAAGTAATTCATAAGTGGCATTAGGGAAACATGGTTTGTTTCTCACCTCAGAGGATTACCGCCTGGAGGAGGTGAGTGTGCCTGAAATTGGAGAACAAGAAATTCTTGTGAAGGTGCTTGCTGTGGGCATATGTGCTGGTGATGCCAAGTGCTTCGCTGGAGCTCCTTACTTCTGGGGTACTTTTCATAACATAGCTTCAACTAACTTGCATCTCCAAGTTCAGCTTAATTTATAACTCCCTTTTTGTGCGTGTACAGTGAAATTATATCGACCTCATCACTACATCGTTTATAAGCATATTTGCCACATGAGCAATACTTCACCATAAGATGCCACTTATATGTCACTGTATATAGCTAGCTTTTATACATTATAAACACCTAGCTGTATTGGTGGTTGTGCAAGTCGGCCATTTGTGAAGTTGTGGATGTGATTTCTAGAAATGTGTTAATTTGTACATTTGGTACTGCTATTCTATGTTGTTGCTATGTGTAGGCAGTGAGACACACCCTAAATATGTGCAGCCTCCTGTTATTCCTGGTCACGAGTTCATTGGAGAAGTAGTGAAGCTTGGACCAGGTATGTGTTAAGAAGATTCACACGTGGCAACAATTACTTTATTGGCCTTGCTGATCCTTACCAACTTATAACTTTGGGCACAGATGTGATCTAAGTGCAATTTACAGTGGTATTCATTGGGTGACATACCACTACAGGCTGAATTCTTAGGGGACTACAAGCACAATCCATCATTTCTCTACATTAACTGCTTATTTATTTATTTATTTATTTTATTTATTTTATTTTTTATTTTTTTCTCTAGGAGCAAAGGAGAAGTACGGAGTAGATGTGGGTGACCATGCCATATCTGAGAACATCGTCCCTTGTTGGGAGTGTCGCTACTGCCTCCGAGGAAAGTACAACATGTGTAAGTTATTTCTTCACAGCTCCTACTGATGAGCAATCATTCGCTCTCACTGATCTGCTTTTTGCTTTTATTGCTTTCCATGGTTGCTGTTTGTTGTTGTTGTTGTTGCTGTTTGTTCAATTAATGTGAATTATCTTTCATGGTCTTCATTTTATTATGCTCTCTGAAGTAGGACAATGGTGGGCCTCACTGGCTATAATTTAGACTAATTATTGATTGAGTAAGTGTTTATTGGTTGTTGTTCTAAGGCAACCCGAGCAAATACAATTAGTTCACAGGTCTAGATAATATAAGTTAATTTGCTGACCTTTGGAATGCCAATGAATAATGTTTATAAACTGATGGTTTTGAACAGTACAATCACATTAACGCTACGGTTGTCTGGGTGATATTTATATCTGTTGTTACTAAGAATATCCACTGATTTATTCTTTTTCTTTATCACTTACATATTATAATGAAACTATACATGGCACCTATGCAGACGTCATCGTCGGTAAAAAATATTTCCATATTGAAATATTTCAACTTTCACTGATGATGATATTTCCATAGGAGTCGACAGTCGAAATGTCTAAAGATAAAAGGATTGAGTTATTGCTTTCTTCTTGTTGTTGATATTTATCTTACTCTTTTACTAATATCTTTCTGTCAGGTATTCCTCATGACGTGTTTGGCTTTCATCAGAATTCTCAAGGTGTGTGGGTGTGGCATGTGGTTACTATGGTAGTAATGATGATGATACGTTGGTTGATGTATTCTCAGGTGCAATGGCAACTTACATGAAGTATCCCAAAGGCTCTCTCGTTCACAAAGTAAGTACTGTACCAAATATCCTTAAATGAAATTTTTATGGGCATGCTTCCTGAATGGCAAAAAAAATTGTAACACACACTGTTAACCTTTTCACAGAAAGGCGTTTTACACATTACGGTATACTCGGATTGTTAAGTGCCCCCGCTTATAACTCACAACAGCGAGCAGTAACTTAAAAACTCCAACCAGCAGTGCACAAGACACCTGGAGCACTTAATAAAAAGTGCTAAAAACCGGGAAGAAAATGGGTGGGGCACTTCGGTTATTCTCAATGAGTTTATACTGTACTACATGTGTGTGTGTGTGTATGTGTGTGTGTGTGAGAGAGAGAGAGAGAGAGTAATTGTAACTTGGTGACTTATTTTTTTCTTTAGGTTCCTAAGAGTATTCCAGCGTGGCAGGCAGCCTTCATAGAGCCTCTGGCTTGCTCGGTGCACGCTGTGGAGTTGGGAGACATCCAGCTGTCCGAGGTGGTGGTAGTTAGTGGGTGTGGTCCTCTGGGACTGGGCATGGTGGCTGCGGCCAGACTCAAGAACCCTCGCACTCTCATTGCATTGGATCTGTTGGATTGGAAGGTGGGTGTTCATTATTTGATACAGAGGAAGGCGGGGGGGGGGGGGCACAGGGATTTACCCCCGTAAGCTTTACGCCCCTCCCCTCAACAAAGTTATCTCCCCACAAATGCTTCCTCAGTGTTTACATAAGGTGTTTAAATATACTTGAAATGAACAGTTTGACAAAAAATATTTTCTCTAGTTACTACTTTTGCTGTCCAGTATTCAAAGGTGAAGGGTCTGTATCTAGAAACTCTAATTGCTCATAATCTTCACTGTTAAAATGCACTAAATAGGACTCATTAGATAGATTGCTTTTGGTTAATCCATTTGTATATTGCTGCATGTGTACACATCTTAATAGTACATAGCCCCACCCTCTAATGCTGTTATCTCCACCCACCCCAGCAAAAATTTCACTAGCTAGCTATTCAAAACCATTTTTCGAACAAAATAATTTACTTGACATATACTACCTCCTAGCATTGTTATGTTGATATATAGCTCGCGCAATGAAGACTATAGATGTAAACACTGTTTTCACAAGACAAACCGTATGTGCAAGGGACACCTACTGGTAATTTCTACGCAAAACTCCATTCCAGCATTCGATGAACTTCCTGAACATACAGCAAAACTACTCATGTAGCAATAAATGATTTGCTCATGTGATTTTGATGTGTCAATAAGGGGGCGTTACCAACAAAAGCATACGATCATATGGCAAAAAAATGTTTTATGTCGGAAAAACATCTGGCAAATTATGATACAGAATAGGAACTGCTTTATTCGTAGCTTATGTACCAGTTTAAAAATTTCCCAAGCATTTATTGTAAGATGAAGAAATGGCTAAGTACACTGAACCATCTTATAATAGAATTTAGGAGGTTTAAATATACTTGTATACATACTGTTGGAGTTCCGAATGATAGGCTGCCACCAGAATCAGCTTCGATGGGTAAGACTTGGAGGGGTTGTAGTTGAGGGCTGCCCTTGCTCTCCTAATTCTACGCCAAAAGGTTAACAAATTCTTTAAGGTTTTAATAAGAATAATTAATACCACGTTGCCATTACGTTAACATAGCATGACTGACTTGGTGACGGCCTGTCCAGCCATAATGTATCAAACCAGCGCAGCGCCGCCACCACGAGGGAGGATCATGATACCAAACTATACAGGTGCAATGGGGTCGGGTAAATGTCAATGATCCTAAGTGTGAAGTTATGGAAATGGATGCCAGAGAAAATGGCTCTATAATACAATAATAATACTAATAATTATTTAAATGTTCGCAGCTGTGGGGAGGAGCCGGTTTAATCAGTAGGGTCTTCCACCACACATACCACAATCATTGTTGTAAGAGATAAAGATTTGCTATGTACGAATATCTATCATTGTTGTTGTTGTTGTTGTTGTTGTTGTTGTTGTTTCCCCTCTCTTATTTATTTATTTTCTCCACATGTTCTCCTTGCTTATTCTTGTTTCTTCTCGCTAGCTTGAGGTGGCAAAGAAGTGTGGGGCAGACATTGTTCTCAACCCTAGTAAGTGTGATGTGTTGAAGGAGGTCAGAGGTCTCAGTGAGGGTTATGGATGCGACGTGTATATTGAGGCCACTGGAAACCCCGCCTCCGTCAGACAAGGGTGAGTTTGAATATATCATGGGAGTGCATTGCAACTGTTTGTGTTGTAGAATAATTTAAATTCACTCCTGAATGTGGGAATTCCTTACCAAAGCTTCAGTCCGTGTAGATAATCTATCTCACTCTCATCAGTTTGCAGATGATTGCTCGCCAGGGCAAGTTTGTGGAATACAGTGTGTTCGGGAAAGAGACGTCTGTGGACTGGACCATCATATCTGATGCTAAAGGTTACAGCAACACTATCAAACACACACACACACACACACACACACACACACACACACACACTATGGCATAGCACACCCACTGTACTACTGTAATATTTCAGCGAAGCGAGCGAAGCGAGCGGAGCTGACTCTCTAATGAGTTCGCGATATATATATATATTTAGGTCTAGAAATAGTTTTTGTTCATGCGTGGGCGTACGTGTGTACCCTTTCTCCTACGCGCTTGCGCGGGCCGGGTAACCTTCTTAGCAACATTTTGTTTTGTTTACCCGCTGTACGAAGTAGCGATGCCCAGTAGACAAAACGTTCCCTTTATCCTACGCGCTTGCGCGGGACGGGTAACCTTCTTAGCAACATTTTGTTTTGTTTACCCGCCGTACGAAGTAGCGATGCCCAGTAGACAAAACGTTAGAAACGCTCGGTCAAGAGCTTTGAGGGCGTTAGGAACTCCAGAAGAAAAAATAGTAAGGAGAGAGATAAGAAATGAAAAGGACAGGGCAAGGAGGAGGAGAGCTAAAACGAAACAGAAACAGGTAGCAAAGTAAAGAATCTTTCTTTTTGAAAAGCCATTAAATGTTCCTAATTTATTTATTAGACTATTCCTGAGGATTACTGTACCAATCAACTTTATACAGCTGTAGACTCAACTACTCTTGAAGACACTGAAAATGCAGCCACACCATCTGAACAAGAAGCTAATATCCCCACTACTTTTTGTACTGCAAGAGGAAGGAAAAGACATCTATCAGAGGACATCCATTCTCATATACACCCAAAGCAGCAAAAAAAGTTGCAGAAAATATAACTCAAACAATTTCGATACCGCAAAGCCTTTCAGCTTATCAGCAACGAATGCAAGAGGTAAATATAAAATAAAATATATACTTCAATAAGTTAATACGAGACATATTTTCGTTTAGGAAACCATTATGCAGAGAGCAACGTCTACAACTAATGTCACAAAAACAGCAAGTCACACATTTGTTTGAAAGTGATAGTGAAAGCGATCACAGGCTCCACTGTTTGTCCACTAACCAACTGTTGAGAACAGCAAATGAATCTTCATTACAAAATTCCTCTACATTAGAGCAGTTGTCAACTAACCAACAGCAGAGATTGGCTGATGAAACACCACTTCAACTGGAGACTAGATTGTCTCAAGTTAGGGGGAACAGGTCAAGACAACATCCCCAGGTTCCATTGCACCATATTATTCCAGCATTTGATGATCCTCAAGTTCACACAGCAATGCGTAATTTTCATGCTAAAATCTCATCGATTACTATCACAGTCTGCATAACGTGTATGGAGAAGTTTCCAGGCACCAAAATGAAATTTAAGTCATTGGAATGTTGTCAATGTAGCCGGGATAAACATATCCCTAAGCTCTATTCAGCTCAAAATAACATGCATCCTGGAAACATTCCTCCACTTGCAGGTTAAATTTAATGTAAAACTATAAAAATTTACCTAACTCTATTATCAAACTATGTAGTCTAAGATCTACATCCCTTTAACATACTCTGCTCTCCCTCTGAATATGTTATAGTACCCAAACAAACTCTTTTATTTTTTATTTTTATTAAACCACAAAGTTTACATCAGCTATAACTGTAATGATGTATGACATTTTTAATTAAATAGCGGTATATTCTGTCTAAAACACCAGCCAATAACTTTGATGGTAAAATAATTCATTATTCTTATATTATCACAAATAATATAACACTTAAACTTTATTATATAAAGCAATACTATGTAGCTGATTACGAATTACATTAATAAAAATAAATAATAAAATAATTCATTACTTTTGTTTTACTACATAGCCTAAATTTTATAACCTTCATCATACAGTGGTATAGAATAGAAGCACCAATGATTCTATATGAAACAACAGACAGACATAACATTAACAACATCAAAATAAATAACTGTATCTATAGCTGCAATTACAGGGAACATGCATCGCTCGCTTCGCTATTTTGCGCTATTCGAGCGCACCACTAGTATACATAAACCTGCACACAAGAGAAGGTGTCACATGAGTGTGTGTGTGTGTGTGTGTGTGTGTGTGTGTGTGTGTGTGTGTGTTCATTTAGAGCTGACTATTCGTGGAGGTCACTGTAGTCCCTACTGCTACCCTACGGCCATCTCCATGATAGAGAAGAACCTCCTTCCCTTGGAAGTATGTTAGCTTTCAAGTGATGAAATCTTGGCTTGGATTTACATCTCACGGTTTTCTTTATTTGACAGCCAATAAGTTTGTATTTAAAACTTTTTTTAGACACTTCGACTTAGGTAAAGTACTGTTAGTAAGGTTAAATTTATTTGATATATAAACAGAAAATCTAATATAATTTACTATGACTTCAGCTGAAAATAATTAAACCTCTGAGACTAAAATTAATTCATTCTAGCACTATTAAATGTGTGCAAAACAGCAAATACTTTTTAAATTTGTGATATCATTAGCAAGATAGCTAAATACTATTCTACATATTTCTTGTTTGACGTAAGTTTTCATTATAATTTATTTTTTGTGGAATATGTATAGAGTATTATCACTCACCAGCTAAAGCTATCTCAGGTGGAAGAAGGCATTGCCATGGTGAACAAGAGCACAGAATCTATCAAGATAGTGCTGCTTCCTGACATCTAGCGCTTGATTGTAACATTTTCTTGTTTTCTTCAGCCACTCACAGGATTTACTATTGTTCTGGTTTTTCCTTAGCTACATAGTTACATTTGCAATGTTTAACTTGAAGAATTGGTATACATATATTTTAATGCATTCATATTATATAAACATATAATCATTATTATTAAGCAAACAATGCAAGATAAAAAGTGTTGGCAAGGCAAACAATCATACAATTACAAAATAATAAATAAATAAACGATGACATCAATGGGTAAACAAAAAGCTAACAACCTAATAATACAACAGTCAAACAAAACAAATGAATAAATAGGGCTGTGATTGTTCCCCAGGGCAAGAGGCACAGTTCCCTTGATCAAACTGGTTCTTTAAGTAGCACTAAATAATATAGGTTGTTTTTTGTTTTGTTTTTTCTATTTAATTCATTATTTTTTTTATTTTTTTTTTTATTTTTATTTTTTGAGTACTATAACTAGTGACGAAATCATCTATAAAGGTATGTGGTAGTCAATAAGAATAATCAGGGGTGGGATTCCGTGGAGAGTAGTGTGGACATCGTCGTTTACTACATTGTACCGCCCCAATAAAACCATCATAAAAAAATAGTACGTGGTCGTCAATAAAGAGTAACTTGTACTGATTGCATACATTGGCCTACCGGTTCGTGATGGCCTCCGCGGCTACTATTCCTGAAACTATGAAGGCCATAAAGTGTCACGCACCCAGTAAGAAAGATTATGTATTCTAGTGATGCTAGAGGGATGTCTTAATCATGAGCTTTTAGTATGTATGGAATACCGTGCACGGGGGAAAAAAAAAGGCAAACAAGTTAGCAACATAAGCTAACTCGCTCAACTAAGCTTCACATAATTGTGGCATTTGTTTGTAGAGGACTACCGCCTGGAGGATGTTAGCTTGCCAGAGGTTGAAGAGGAGGAGGTGCTGGTGAGAGTGCTAGCAGTGGGGGTGTGTGCTGGGGACACCAAGTGCTTCGCTGGAGCTCCTTACTATTGGGGTGAGATGTGATGCAATTTTATGAAGTGGTTAGTGATTTGAAAACTGTGATGTACAAAGTCAGAGCGCTTCTCCAATGCTTGAGCTTTTTTTTTTGTTGTTGTTGTTTTTAATTTCGAAAAATATTAAAGTTTTTTGGTACCAAATTTTTGACACAGCTTAAACTATTGGCGAGAAATGACAGTTTCACTTTTCCTACCTTCTCTATCACCCGTTACCTCAAAGTTTCGCTAATATTATTTGATGTAAGCTGGTGTTATTCTGGCAGAGCTAGACCCACGAAGCGCACAGAGGGTCTGGGGACATGGCCACACCAATTTTGTTCTGGAAGAATGTGGAAGTGGTGAGTGCCCCACCCGCAAATTAGCCATGATTGCTAAACCTAGCATTGAAAGAGTGGCTGACACATACAGGAATATCTATTTGTGGTTGAGGAGGGCTATTCCCGGTAATTTGCTAACGGTAATTGGACTAAGCTGGTGTAGGTTGACATATGAAGTATAAACAGTCCAATATTGTTCAGCAGATTGCTTACTTTGATTTCGTTAACTTTCATACTTTTGAGGGTGAGTAACAGCAACCGTTATAGTAGGCTACTGTGCAGTTTATCACTTCTTTCATTTCAACTCTCATTCTAAGATTTGGTAAGGTAGAGATTGTCACCTGCATGCCATAAGTGTGGCTATATACCCTTTACCATACTAAGAAGAACTACTATCTTCTGCTAATACCTGACACATATTGCCCATTGCATAATACGGTTTGATAAAATAACGAAGATTCAAAAACTTTTAAACAATCTGCATAGACTCCAACTTTTCCAATTTAGCTCTTGGACCATACCCTCCCACCCACCCTTTGCCACCACCACCAATCTCCATCTACCCTGCTTCTACTATATTCTGTCATGTACCTGAATTGGCTAAAATGGTGTAGTGACTTTTCTGTAATAGTAGGGCTACAACAGTAGTGATAGTTGTTGTTTTTTGCTGTAATTGCTCAGAATTTAAAATTAGATGATAATCAAGTAAATAAAATAGTGGCTTGCTTCAAGTTTGGACTGCGATTGGTACTAATTTTTTGTAGCTCAAATAAAACAGTGAATCCGACCTTTTACCGGATGCATAAGTATTTGAGCCATCTTAGTAGTGGAGGTGAGTGATGCAGTATTTTATAAGTATATAGGTGAAAATAGATATCAACATGATGACAATTCTCCAAAACAATATAATTTCAGCTAGTTGACAATCTTCAGGGACAAATGGGGGTATCTTCAGGGATCGGTACAAAGGTACTAATTCTAATACAAAAACTGCAGCTGTTGGAGTGTCTGAATCTGGTCGAGTCATAAAGTCTTAAACTCACTGTCACTTACCCTATCACATGGGTTACCTGAACGCCACATGTAAGTGCGTGTATAATAGTTATGTGCTGCTTCGGAGGGAACTAAGGGTCCCTGAAGGCCCTTGATTATAGCATCCGAACGCAGCGAGGGCACTACACTTAGGGCCTGAGGGACCCTAAAAACAGTAGTTAACGACTGCGTGCAGCGCCTAATTAATTTAGAACCTAGCAACAGTTCCTAACAACACAATTGGAGGGACTCTACATATAGAAGCCCTGCCCTGAAGGCGGGGGCACTACATATAGAATCCCTCCCTGAAGGACCTAAGAGATTTAAAGTCCCTCTGTCACAATACAAAAACTACAGTAGCTTTGTTCTAAGTATTAAATATATTATATTGTACGTACATCCGTGATATAGTGTCACCTTCTCTCTTGTGAATGGTATCCCAACTTAGTGGTTCTTCAAACTCGGACCAATTCACATTCATTTCCACTTGTGTTGATATTTGTTTTCATTTTCTTGCTTTAAATGTCGTCCCCAAATTTAAACTATAGAGACAATTGTTTTTCAGCTTCTATTTTTGATATGATTGTTCAAAGGCTTTCTCTACCATAACACAAGTCTTGGAAGTCAAAAAAAAGAAAAAAGAAAATAAATAATAAAATTAAAAAAAGAACCAAGTTGAATTTTTAGCTTTTTTTAGGTGAGAGCTAATTATATATCTTCCACTTTGCGGCACAACAGGTCCAAATACTTCATACTGGGGCTGAAATAATCAGCAACTCCTCAATGTAATCTTCAGCTATGTCTTGAAACTTTCAAAAAAAAATTTAAGTTGCGAAGACTATCAATTTGTTACCTGTACATACAAGAATGTGTTAGTCACAGTTTAGCAAATGTTCACAAGTCAATCTCGTTAGCAACTGTTGTCATGTGTAGTGAAACCAATTTGGATAGATGTGTATGTGACAAACTCATTGGCCGACAGTCATCGATAGCTCTAAGATTAGATCAATTGATACAACCACCTTCATTTTTAATCAATGATATTATGTGCTTATTGGTGTGCATGATCTAGAGTTTATGACTGGCTTCTCACATGTGCATAGCTGTGGCTAGTTTCAGAATAGCAGCTAGGAGTGTTTGTCATTAATTCAATGCTCTAATATAACGGGGAAGTCTGACTTGCTTATTGGGTGTGCAGAAAGTATGTTTCATGCTCACCAATATTATCTTTATAAAAGGAATTTGAAGTGCAGCTTTTGTGTTCTCTCTCTAGAGAAACCACGACATGGTAGGTAATACGTACTTTTTACATTTCTTATCTATATGCCCAAGCTGCCTGCATTAGTTTCACAAATTTAGTACTTCATGTTTTGTTTGGGATGCTGTTATTCACGATAAATACAAGTCCCAATGAACTGGTGTACAAAATTCTGACAATGTATTTTTTGTTTTGTATATGCCGTGAGTAAACATAGTCTTAGAGTTTCAAATGTTTCCTATTAATAGTGATGTACTTCAGCACACTAACTATAGTGATGTACTTCAGCACGTTAATGGCAAGTGAATTAGTTCTGTTTAGCCATTGTGTATTGCTTGTTTGAGTATGTTAACTTTCAAAAAAATATACCCAAAAATTTAAGTTTCTTTTGCATAAGATAAGTATTGTGGTTGTTGTTGTGTTTTTGTTGTTATTGTTTTTTTTATTGTTTTTGATGAAATGTAGTTTAACGTAGTTAAACATAGTTCACGCGCACCCAGGTAAAGGTCGGTAGAGTACCTGCGAGTACTGCAACCATGCGCTAAGCAGTCACACATGGAGCAATGGCACCCGGGCACAAGTATATTAGTCCTGACAGCTAGCAGCTACTGATAGTCACTGTTCTCAGTCCCATCACCTCCCCATTTCTAACCACCTAATTGAGGAATAGCTAGAAATACTCCATCCATTACTTTGGATGTGAATTGAGCTTTAAGGGTGGGGGGGAACTCCTGCGATACAGTGCAATTAACACTTATTGCCACTGATTCCGTGGAGTCTCTCACCCTCAAGGCCACACAGGGTGGCGGGTCCAAGGTCATACCACTGCCTCACGCAAGGAGCATGCGCACATATGACCACGGGCTCACATCAGCTCAGACTGCCAATGTGTAGTTTAGGAGGATGACACCAGGTAACCATACCAATATGGCGAAATGTTGTTAAAGGATGACATAAACTGCATTTTAATTTTAAACATGTGTAAATGATGAAATTTGTGGATGAGTGTGAATTATTTCACAGGGAGTGACTTGAACGTGGCGTACGTTCAGCCGCCAGTGACCCCAGGCCACGAGTTTGTTGGAGAGGTAGTGAAGTTGGGACCTGGTGAGTTATTGTGAGTGTTGTTATTGTTGCTGCTGTTGTTATTGTTGCTGCTGTTGTTATTGTTGTTGTTGTTGTTGTTTCTGCTGTTGTTATTGTGGTTGTTGTGATTATTGAGTATTTCTACAAGTTCTGAGAGAATATATGGACAGGGAATGATCTGGTCACTCGTAAAAATAATGACATCAACTTTTTTATAAATTTATTTTGAAGGAGCTGGAGAGAAGTACGGGATTGAGTTAGGCGACCATGCTACGGCTGAGAATATCGTACCATGCTGGCAGTGCGAGCTGTGCAGTAAAGGGAATTACAATTTATGTGAGTTTTATGGACTACACATGCCGTGTCATGTGATCCACTGTAGTGTCATGTGATCTGTCATGTGATCAATCACCTCCTCATGTGTTGAGTCGGCCAGTTGTGAATGCTGGTGTGTGTAATATTATAGTAGCTTCATGTGCTCTCAGTTTTATTGCAGGTGTCAAGAAGGATGTGTTTGGATATCATCAGAAGACTCAAGGTAAGTAAGCTGAATGACAAGGGTCTGTTACGGAGGACATTTTCTGTTATAGCTGTATCACACATTGCTATGTTAGCACTCTGTTCATACTTTCCTTTATTATTATTATTTATTTTTTTTGTTCTTTTCTTTTCTTTGAAGGTTGTTATTGTAGTATCCTATTATGCTGGTAAGATTATATTAATAGTTCTATTGATAATCAACTTGTGTATCTTTGATCTCGCTCGCACTGACTACGGCAGTTGGGAAGACGGCCAGAGTTGTAAATTCTGGCCTAGCTATGTAGCTAATGAGGAGACATATTTGGAAAGACTTTACTGTCCTGCCGTCTGCCCGGTACAGGGCTCACTGTTGATGTGACCGTAACTTTTGGGATTTGGAATTTATTAGATAATTGGATGTTAATCTGAATAATCGGCCTGCTGGAGTGGGTCAATAGTGTAGCACCACATATAGTGTACATTATACATATAGCTCATTACCTGAGCGACTACGCTTGTTGTGGAGTACTATAAATCTGATATAGTCCCCAGTGTTCCCATTCGAAAATGTATTTATTAGATAGAAAAAGTTGATATAGTTGGTAGCAACCATTAAAAGTAAAGCGAAAATGACAGGAGAGAGCTACAAATAGAGCTATTTGTTATCAACCGGCTGTAATATAGTTATAAACCAAAAAAATAATGGTTTGAATTGCGATTCACAAACCCACACCCAAGCTGTCAGTGAAGCTTTACAAAAATAAAGAGCATGTATAATGTAGCTAAAGATTCTTTTGAATATTCATGGAGGTCTGTTAAATGTAGTATATAATATTTCATAAAGCTCTGTAACTTATCTTCTGAGATAGCTACTTTTTACTTTATATATCACTGCTTGTCATTGGATGTGTATGTTAAGGCTAGGGCTGATGTAACTAGCTGTTGTCTTGTGTGTACTCAGGTGCTATGGCGATGTATATGAAGTATCCTAGAGGAGCTCTCGTACATAAGGTTAGATAATTATAGCATCAATTGCAGGGGGGGTTTTCATTTCTTGGTTTCATAATTTAAAAGTGTAAGCTGCTGTAGATCAGTGAGTGAATGCATAGCTTTCTGAAAATGGTAATTTTACTCTTGTAACTTTTAACTGATATTATTTTTTATGAATATATTTTCCTAGTGGTCTCTCTTTTAATGTCTGCCGATATCTTCCAATCTCTTTTTAAATCACTTATCATGTAAATCAAGTCGGCATACATGCTACAAGTTTAGTCAGGAATTGACTAAATGTGTGTTTCGAAGTTCACTTCTTGAACTAACTTTTAGGTGATAGCTCTTCTTCAAGCTGGCCCAGTACAATATGGTGGTACACTAGACCATGTGGCTGTGTGCATTCCAGTGCATTTTTATACATGTAGTGGTATTTTTCTCATGGGATTGAAGGGTTGGATCAGTTCCGTCTCGAGTTGTGTATAGGTCACATGACTCTGTTTGTACTGGGCACATGTTTTTCTCATGTGATTCTGAAGTGCAAAATAAAATGTGACACTTGCTAAAATATGCAGTCGTTTTCTTCTGCACTTCCTCCCGAGTAGTCCTCTTCACTTCCTGGATGTCCAGTACAAGACGTAGGAAACAAGGATTGGAGGCTCATAACTTACACTACATTTGGAGGAAGGAAATTCTTTTGTTGTGTAGTTATTTGTGTTGCTTTTTTCGTTTTTGTTTGTTTACCTCATAAATCCATTTATTATTATTTATTATTTATTATTTACAGTTGATTTGTCAAATTTGAATTTAATTAACTAAAATGATAAATGGTTGACTTAATTTATGTGGTATCCACTTCAATTGTTGCTGTCGTTGTTTCTTCTATTACTACTAATAATGTTTCTTGTACTACTACTACTACTACTACTACTACTACTACTACTACTTCACTTTTTGTGTCTTAAAATATAGGTTCCTAAGAGTATTCCAGCGTGGCAGGCAGCCTTCATAGAGCCTCTGGCTTGCTCGGTGCACGCTGTGGAGTTGGGTGACATCCAGCTGTCCGAGGTGGTGGTAGTTAGTGGGTGTGGTCCCCTGGGACTGGGTATGGTGGCTGCGGCCAGACTCAAGAACCCTCGCACTCTCATAGCATTGGATCTATTGGATTGGAAGGTGGGTGTTTTAGTCATGTGATCAGTGAAGGTGTGATCAAGTCATGTGATACACAAAATTTCGGGGAAGTCCAATAAATATTTCTGAAATTTCATGGAGATTGTTGAGAGCTAATGTCTCCACTACTGTCAACATAATTTTCAGAGAGTAAGGCTAAATGACCTCCCACCCCTTCAAAAAAACAAAAGCCTACAAATACTATGAATATATTTGCCTTGTATGGTTGAAATAGGAGCGTTGAAAAAACTTAAATAGAAATACTTTTAATTATTACTGTGCTAAATATGTCAGTAGGATGGCAGAACAACCATCCAAGGGATGTAGGAAGGGGGAGGGGCTCCGGCCCATAATTTTGGGGCACTATCTCACGAGGCGATTACTTACATGAACAATTTTTACTCCACATAAACATGCCTATATGGAGCCCATCCCTTACTTCCTACATCACAGCTATAGCAGAGCAGAGGAGAAAGAAAGTCTTAGCACATCCCTTCATCTTGCCACAAAAACAAACACATCCCCAACTGAAATGCTGACTTCTAACAACCTATAAGACTTTAAGTCTCTATACTTTTAGAAGTCAGCATTTCAGTTGGGGATGTGTTTGTTTTGGTGGCAAGATGAAGGGATGTGCTAATTTGATCTGAAAAGGAATGGTGTTGATGATTGATAATGGTGTGTTTATGTGTGTATGCTATGTGTTTGTACATTTTTGCGGTGTGTGTGGATATGTGTTGTGTGTGTGTGTGTGTGTGTGTGTGTGTGTGTGTGTGTGTGTGTGTGTGTAGCTAGAGGTAGCGAGGAAGTGTGGAGCAGATGTTGTTCTCAACCCATCTCAGTGTGATGTGGAGAAGGAAGTGAAAGCCCTCAACAGGGGGCGTGGTTGTGACGTCTACATTGAGGCTACTGGACACCCAGCTTCCGTCAGGCAGGGGTGAGAAAGAGAGGCAAATAATAATTAGTGAAGTTATTATTACTATTATTATTATAATTATTAATTATTATTATTAAGCCTTAAAAGATTATAAATTGTGTAACATTATGGTGTATTGTTTTAATACTAATAGTACGGCGCGTAAATTGCCCTTTTTAAAATGCATGGGAAAAATCGCTGTTCAATTGAAATCACACGGGGAAAGTGAAATACCACAGTAGCCAAGTGAAATAGTACGGATAAGTGCGCATGCGTGCAGCTTTAGCCTTGGCAATGTACAGTTCATGTAGTTACTTGTTGGACACAATGTCATTCTTTAGCGTAGAAGTTCTAACAGTATCAGATGGATTTTTTTTTACAACAGATTAGAAGAAGCCATGTGTTGAAAACCAAGCTCCAGAGGAAGCTAGTCCTGAAATACGGAGATAAATACAGTGTAGCTACAAGTGCAAAGGATTTTTTTTAAAATAAGCTAACCTACTATTAGTAAGTGATAGCACAGGTAACTTGTGCTCTGTGTACCATTTTCATTGCTTGAGCTATATTGATGCCTGATTAAAATAGCTAATAGATTGCTTGTTCTTTTGGTCTTAGATTATATTGTAATAGCTAGGTAGTGTTTAGTAGCGCTGAGGGTTCACACCTTTAGTGCTTCATTTTTAAACAGTGTCAGCCGTGCTA